>Ga0185307_1001772_pt1 | contig 11621 bp, 9 predicted proteins | sample LHCtaG_FD_128010 | JGI IMG/M metagenome (GOLD analysis project Ga0185307, IMG submission 128010) | Hot spring microbial communities from Little Hot Creek, USA to study Microbial Dark Matter (Phase II) - LHC4sed_matched (SPADES... | ecosystem: Environmental > Aquatic > Thermal springs > Hot... | reverse complement strand
GTTGAAGTTCTAACAAAGATAGGAGTGCCGGAGGAACTTGCAGAAGTTTTCGTTGAAGTTGCAAGGGAAAGAATACGTTTGCCCATGGTTAAAATTAAGGGTGTTGTTGAGCTTCGCTGCTTCAAACCCGACGGAGTGAAAATTATCAAAGAAGCCTTTTTAAACGCCAAAAAAACTGAGAAGGCGCGGGATGCGAAAATCAGGTTTTACGTTATGGCGGCGCCTAAGTACTGCATTGAGGTTTCAGCCGATAATTATAAACATGCGGAAGCCTTACTGCAGAGAGTTGCGGAAACCGTTGTTTCAAATGTTGTTAAGGCTGGGGGACAAGGCGTTTTCAGAAGGGAGAAATAGTGGTTTGGCTTCTGAGAAAGTGTGAAAAATGTGGGAAATATACCCTAAAAAAGGATAATTGTCCCTACTGTGGTGGAGCGGTTAAAGTGCCCCATCCACCAAAGTTTTCACCCGACGACAAATATCTTAGGTACAGAATGGCTTTAAAGAGGCAGGTGTAAAGTTGAAGGAAACTTTTGTTAAAGAGCTTGCTAAAGTCGAGCTGAAGAACCCCATAATGATTGAGGGGCTTCCTGGACTTGGGCTTGTGGGGAAGATTGCCGCCCGCTATCTAATTAGACAGTTGAAGGCCCAGAAGTTTGCATACCTTTACTCGCCGCACTTTCCATACTTCGTGCTCGTAAGCAAGAAGGGAAGTGTTAGGCTTTTGCGGGGCACCTTTTATTTCTGGAAAAACGAAAAGGGAGAAAACGACTTGATTATATTCACTGGAGACAGTCAAGCCCAGACAATTGAGGGGCAATATGAAATTTCTAATAAAATATTGGACTTTGCTCAGCGGTACAATGTAAAGCTCGTTATTACAATAGGCGGCTACAGAGTAGAGGCAAAAGATAAGCCTAAAGTTATAGCAGCGGCCACAAGCCAAAGCCTCCTTAACCGCGCTTTGCAGGCTGATGCCTTAATAAGCCCTATGGGAAGCCCAATAGTAGGCACAGCTGGCTTAATCCTTGGTTTGGCGCCTTTCAGAAAAATTGATGCAATATGCCTTTTGGGTGAAACTAGGGGATACCTTCCAGATCCGAAAGCGGCAAAGAGCGTCTTGGAAGTTTTGCTTAAAATTCTGAACATAAATATTGAGCTGTCTGGTTTGGATGAGGAGATTGCCAAAGCAGAGAGCATGGTGGCTCGCCTGCAGAAGATTGAGGAGAGAAGAGCTTTACAGGCGGAGGAAATACGAAGAGAGGAGAATAAGAAAATAACATATATTTCCTAAAAGCAAGCGGCGTTTCAAAGTTCATATCTGATTATTTCTACGATTCTCTCGGCGGCTCTTCCATCTCCATATGGAGAATTCGAGGGCAAATCGTTCTGATTTTCTAAGGTTTCCTCTATGGCTTCAAGTATGTCTTGTTTCTCCGTGCCTACAACTTTTGCAAAACCCGCTTCAACGGCTTCTGGCCTTTCGGTTGACAAACGCAAGACTAGAACTTGTTTTCTTATTTGTGGTGTGGTGGCTTCTTCTTGTATGCCTCCAGAGTCTGTGAGTATCATTTCGCATTTCTTCATGAGCATTAAAAAGTCTAAATAGCCTGTTGGCGGCAGAATTTGCAAGTTCTTAGACTTCTTAATTTTGGCGTAAATTCTGTTCTGTTTCAATCTTTTTTTCGTGCGCGGATGCATGGGGTAAACAATTGGTATGGGGGATTCCATGAAAGCCTCCATTAAGTTTTTAAGAACCACTGGGTTATCTACGTTTTCTGCTCTGTGGACTGTTGCTAATGCAAATTTTTCGAAAACTATTGTATCCATTATTTTTGATTTCCCTTCAGCTATTGGGATGTGCTGCATTACCGCGTCTATAACAGTGTTTCCAGTAACATAGATTTTACCCCAAACGGATTCCCTTTTAAGGTTGCCTTCAGCGGTTTTTGTCGGTGCAAATAGATAGGTGGACACATGGTCTGTTAATCGTCTGTTATGTTCTTCTGGCATGCGCAGGTCAAAGCTTCTCAGTCCAGCTTCCACGTGTCCTACGGGTATTCCAAGTTTGACTGAGGCTAGGGATGTTGCGAGAACCCCGTTTGTGTCTCCCTCAACGAGAACCAATGCTGGCTTCGTCCTCTTCAATAAGCGTTCCGTGTTGGCGATTATATGTGCTGTTTGATGGCCTTGGGAATATGCTTTAACTTTGTAGCTGTAGTCCGGTTTTGGGAGTTCAAGCTCCTCAATAAACTGTTGAGACATTTCATAGTCATAGTGTTGCCCGCAGTGGACAAAGGTGAACGGAACTTTGCTCTTTTGGAGTGCTCTAATTAATGGTGCCATTTTTATGATTTCCGGTCTTGTGCCAACAACAACCATTACTTCTTCCATATCGTCTCCAATTAGCCACACAACCATGCGCTTTTGCTTTTAACGCTTTCCTTTAAATTCGTAGAGTATTTACTGATAAAATTTAATTTCGATATATTGGGGAACTTCTAACTTTTGATTAGTTACTTGAATTAAAATTGTTAGGTTGCGTGGTTTTCTGTGACATACAAAGCATCTTACTTTTCCTTATCCATTTTAATGTTCAGCAAAACCACGTCTGGAGATGAATACATGCGTCTATTAAATAGTAGAAGAGGTTTAAGCGTAGTAGTAACCACCCTAATAATTCTCGTAGTTTCAGTGCTGTTAGCAACTGTTGTGACTTTCTACGCCATAAACGTGGTTACAACAAGAGTGCAGGAGGAGGACTTGAAAATAACAGAATTACACGTTTGGTGCACCAGCAGCGGCGATGCCTCCGCCGCCTTCGTGATAACTAACACTGGCGGGCGTGACGTCGTCGTCGACAAAATAACTGTTAGGGGGCGAAGAGTTGACCCGCAATACGTGTATTATTGGAAGCTTGCCTCTAATCAAACTCCGCCAAACGAGCTTGTTTGGGTAGCCAGCGAGAATCCCGAGTCGTACCTTGAAGGCAACTATAGCAGTTACAATGCGGATTTCAGGCTTTTAGGCACGAATTCCTTAGTTCTGCCTTCCGGAGACCGCATGGTCATTTACCTGTTCAATTTAAGCCACATTTCAACAACAGACATCGGCGTAACAGTTGGCGTAGTGGTATTCACTGCCAATGCACAGTACCATAAAGAAGCAAACATTGAAGCAGCTGGATAAAATCGCTCCTTTTTCTACTATGAATTAGTGAGCTACGTCTTCTTTAGGTAGCCTTCTCTAGGCTCGTAGATGGTTCCTTCCCGCTGCAGCTGGGCGATAAGGCGTTCTACTTCATTTCTTGGAATTTTGTATTCTGTTTCAAGCCTATTAATCAGCGCCACTTTTTCAACCATTCCAATCTCTTTTTCCATCTCCGTTAGCACCGAGAGCAGTGTTTGAAGCTTATCCCTGAGGCTTTTCGGCTTTCCAGTCATGATGAGATCTATGTCAAATTTGTATGAGGATAAGTCTATTCCAACTTCTTCCAGAGACCTTTTCATTATGTTTATGGCTGCCTCCGCGTCTTCTACTAAAACCTCTGTTCTGAGGGCGGCGCGGGCTCTGGCTTCAGCCAAACGTACAAGCGATTCCAGTTGGCGGGCTGTAATAGCGATGGGAGAACCTTCTGATTCGCTTGCCGAACGCATAGCCAAATAGAAATCTTTTAGACGTTGCAAAGCCTCATTGGTTAAGACGGGTTTTATTCCCTTCGCGTAGCTTATGTATTTCTTTAAAAGTTCTAAGGGTATTGGCGGCTCTAGGGGGGTTAAGCCCTTACGGTGAATTTCAAGGATGTGCTCTGACATTTTGCTGTCTACGTCCTTGTTGGGGACATCCCTCAACACGAATATTAAGTCGAATCTTGAAAGGATGGTTACTGGAAGGGAAATGTTCTCCGCGATTGTTCGACGCTGCTCGTATCTACCTAAAGCTGGGTTTGCCGCTGCTAATATGGCTGTTCTCGCATTTAGGGTTGCCACTATGCCGCCCTTCGCCACTGAAACCGTGTGCTGTTCCATGGCCTCGTGAATTGCAACACGGTCTTCTGGGCGCATCTTATCTATTTCGTCGATACACGCCACCCCCTTATCGGCAAGCACCAAAGCCCCGGCTTCAAGACTCATGCCGCCGCCCTTCTCGCGTATAACCGCTGCTGTCAAGCCAGCCGCTGTTGTTCCTCTGCCAGAAGTGTATAAGCCTCTCGGTGCAACCCGCGCCACATACTGAAGAAGCTGAGATTTCGCTGTTCCAGGATCACCTATTAAAAGAACGTTTAGTTCTCCTCTTATCGTTATGTCTGGAAGGGTTTTTGGAACGCCGCCGAAAAGGAGATACATTATCGCCTCCTTTACATGCTCATAACCGTAAATTGAAGGGGCAATGGAGTTTATTATTTTCCTATGGATCCACGGGTCCTTTGCAAGTTCCAAAATCTGCTTCTCCTCTTCTGGGGAGGGCAGCGTTGCTTCCGGCTCCTTTCCTAGAACTTCAATGGAGTTTGCATCTAAATGTAAAACGAAAGTTCGGAGTTTCCCAACTTTAGGCATGGTGGGGGCTGCCGCTCTGACCATGCCAACTATTGAAACGTGGTCGCCTGGCCTAGCTACGTCTACTATTTCGCTTCCAATAAGCTTAACATGTAAAGTTCGTGGAAGCTGTCCTGGTGGAAGGTCTTCTGGACGCTCTTGGATGCGCAAGTCTTGGGAGTCTATGAATGATGACTCTTCCTGTACAAAGTCGAAGGGGCCCTTTCGCCTACAAGAGGGGTCAGCACATGCAAAGGGGGCTTTGAGAAAAGGCCCTGTTTGTTCTATATAGGTTATGTTTCCACATCCTCGGCATTTGAAGGCCGCCCGCATAACCATTGGGCGAACGGGTGTTGAGCGTACAACGATGCCTTCAATCATTACGAGTTTCCCTATGTGGGCGGCTCCAAGTTTTCGCAGCGGTGTTGGCTCAAGTAGCCTAACAATTCTAACGGTTATTTTCTGTTTTTCCGCGTATTCTGGAGCTTCTATTGCTAGCTGATTCTGCGCTGCGTTGTCCGCATGCCTCAGATATTCTTCGGGTTTCTCTAGGAGTTTGTCCGCGAGCCTATGGTCAAAGGTTAAAATGTCTTCAAATTCAACTATCAGCGAGGTTTTTCCAGAAACTGCAAGCTGTGAGATTCTTTGGCGGTATTTCTCCATCTTGAAAAGTTCTTGGAAACGTTCTTGCGGGTCTATTACTTCTAACTCTTCAGTCATTCACGTTTTCCTCCGTCTCTTCAAACTTAAGCATTTGGTTTTTCCATTTATTGATAAGTTTGTATATTTGCTCGTAGAGGAGTTTCTCCTCCGCCGTAAGGTTTCTCAAAGTGTGCTCAGTTTGGGCTGGCGCAGATGCGAGAGAGACTGTTTTCTTTAATCTCAGGTTTACTATGTCTGTTGCCAACTGTTTCGCCTTTTCATACTCTCGCATTTTCTCCGGATGTTTAGCAGCATCCTCTTTTAACTCTAAAAGAAATCTGCGGAGTTTAGGGTAAAAGTCCTTCGGGAGTTCGGAAATTTGGCCAGCGGCTTGGACGCGTTCCTTCCAGTGAATCTTATAAAGTTTGGTTAAATCCAGCAGTTCTTCACTTCTAAAGCGAACCACGCCGAATTTTTCAAGCTCCCGCGCCACCCAATAAAAAACCTCATACTCGTTTCCCTCTTCAAAGGGGCCTACAGTTAATCCGGCCAATTTAATTTCTGGACAATTTCGGTTAGCTATAACCTTAACCGGCGAATTTTCAAACATGAAGTCTAGGGCTTTAAGCTTTCCTGTGACGCCCACTTGCCATCACACTTTCTCCTTTCAATCCACTCTACTCTTTAGTTTGGGATATAAAAAGTGTAGTCTAAAAAATGCGATGAGAAAGTTTAAGATCTTCACAGTTTATGGCGGGTTTGTTAAGCAATTTTGGAAAACGCTAGGGCCACAAGCCCAAAGTTTTTATTGCTTCAGCAACCCGTCCAACGCCAAGCATTAGGGCGGCTGTACGCATGGGCTCTTCTTCGCTCTTTGAGGTTTTGTATACGTCGTTGAATGCTTTTACCATTTTTCTTTCAAGCTTCTGGTTTACCTCCTCCAAAGTCCAATGTTCCCTCGTCAGGTTTTGAACCCATTCAAAATAGCTTACCGTTACGCCACCGGAGTTTGCCAGTATATAATTAGGAATACACCTTTCTCATTAAGCACTTCGTCGGCTTCCGGGGTTGTTGGTCCGTTAGCTCCTTCCGCCACTATTTTTGCCTTTATTTTTTCTGCATTGGCTTTTGTTATTTGGTTTTCGAGGGCTGCCGGCACTAAAATATCACATTCAAGTTCTAGAAGCTGTTCATTGGTAATGTTTTTGCAACCCTCAAAGTTGAGGACGGAACCAGTTTTCGCCTTATGCTCATAAACCTTATACGGGTTTAAGCCCTCTGGGCAATAGACCCCGCCAGTCGAATCGCTTACGCCTATTATTCTGCATCCCCAATCATAAGCTATTTTCGCAGCGTTCCACCCAACACTTCCAAATCCTTGCACTACAACCTTTGCATCCTTCATTTTCAAGCCGAGATTTTTTGCTGCCTCTCTAGCGCAGAACATAACACCAAGCGAGGTAGCCTCAGCTCTTCCCTCAGAACCGCCGACGCTTAGAGGTTTTCCAGTGACGCATTCTGGGACGCTGTATCCTTTAAACTGGCTGTAAGTGTCCATTATCCATGCCATCGTCTGAGCGTCCGTGTAGACGTCTGGTGCCGGCACATCACGGTACGGCCCAATCAAGTCCAGAATTAGGCTCGTGTAACGTCTTGTTAGCCTTTCGAGCTCCGCCTTGGACATTTCCTTCGGATTACAGCAAACTCCTCCTTTTGCTCCTCCATATGGAATGTCAACGACGGCGCATTTCCAAGTCATCCACATGGCTAATGCGGTAACTTCATCCAAGGTGACGTTTGGATGATATCTTATGCCGCCTTTAAAGGGTCCTCGAGCATCGTTGTGCTGCACGCGGCATCCCATAAATGTCTTGATGGAGCCATCGTCCATCTTAATGTTTATCGAAACTATTAGCGTCCTTTTCGGATACTTGAGCATTTCATGTAATCCAGGATCCAGCTCAAGTTTTTCCGCTGCTATTCTCAACTGTTCCAGCGCCGTATCTAGAGCTGAGGAGCTTTTATCCATAAATGTACACCTTAAACCTACTATTCTGTAGTTCTTTAAAAGGTTTGGCTATTTATAAAAGGAAGAAAAATGGGGAGGGACTAATCTAAAATTCTTTCGATGGCGTCTGCTTCTGCCTCGTGGGGCAGCGGTATACCGGTCACCTTGGCTGCCAGCTCTGATAGGCTCATTAGGTCATTTCTGTTTATTAGGTCTAGCCGCCATTTCCTTGCACCAGCCAAAAGTTGTTTTAGCCCAACGCCAATGCGGTCTGTCAGGTAAGTGTATAGGGCAACGGCTTCCCATGGGATTTCCTTGAAGCGTTCGCCATATTTTGCTTTAAGCTCTGGAACTGCGATGAAGAATTTTTCTGGTGTTGCGCCGAATTTGTCCGCAAAAGCTTTAGGCAGTTTTCCTTCATCAGCCAATTGTTTGAAGTAGCTTGCCTTCATCACTGCTGTGAGCGGCGAACGCCCCATCAAAACAGCCTTTACAAATGGGCCATCTCCAAAGTTACTCATGGCTATTGCCTTGAAAATCTGAGTCTCGTTTATGAAGCCTCCAGCCATAATTATGTCCGGCACATAGCGTCCTTTCTTCTTCAATATTTGGGCGCACTTAAGAACAATAGCTTCTAGGTAGACTGTTGGAATGCCCATTTCATCCATCATTGGAACAGGACTCATACCGGTGCCGCCGCCAGCCCCATCAAAGTAGACCGCGTCAATTTTTGCTTCTGAAGCTATTTTCAAAGTGTATGCCACTGCTGACGGCCGGTAAGCACCTGTTTTAAGGGTTACATGTTTCGCCCCTTGTTTTCTCAGCCATTCTATGTCTTCTATGACATTTTTCTCCTTCGGTATGCCAACTCGGCTGTGCCTCTCGAAGGATTTGAAGACTCCATCCTTGAAGGCTTGTTGCACTGCGGGGTCTTCTGGATCTGGGATTACTATGTAGCCTCTTTTCTTCAGCATTATAGCCTTCTCAAGGTCTCTTACGCGGACTTCGCCGCCTATGGCTTTTGCGCCTTGGCCCCATTTTCTCTCAATGACGTTCACTTCAAGCTTTGATATAGCGTAAACATCCACGCCGAGTCTTTGGTCTTCAACGTTTGTTTGAACAGCTATTTCGCCATACTTTCCATCCCAGAATTTCCGGAAAAGGTCGACTCTACGCTTTAGTTCCTTTGAGTAGGTTACTTTACCATCAGTGAATTTGGCTTCCGGGTCCATGCCGCAAACGTTTTCTCCCACAATTATCATGGCGCCTGAAAGGGCTGTGCCTATGGCTAGGCCTTCCCAGTTCAGCCTTGCAACGTCGGTGGAGCCGAAAGCACCGCATAGTATGGGAACCTTTAGTGGTATGCCTCCAACTTTAGTTTCTATGTTCACATTTGGGAAAAGCGCTACATCCGAATCTTCTTTTATCCCATGGGCTTCGAAGAGGCTTGCTTGAATATTGAAGTGGGACCAGTCCAAACCAAAGTCTTTAAGGGCTCCAGCCGTGCTAAAGCCAAATTGAACTGGTTCTGGGTAGAGCGCTTCTCTTCCCCTAAACGCTGACAAGCCTATCTCACACATTATTGGACAGTCGCGGATGCATATGGGGCACATGCCACTTGTTGGGCTTGTGTCCTTAACACGGGTTGTTGTTCCAGTTGTTGATTTCCCATTCAAGTAAGAGCTGTTTCTGAAAACGCGTTCCGTCATATATCTTTCACCTTTACGTTTGTAAACGGCGTAGAATGGTGAAATTCCGTTGACATTTAAAGGTTATCCTAAAAACAACGAAAAGTGAACATCCTTGTATGTGCAATCTTTAAACAGAAATTGTTGAGACGAGAAAAAGAGCTGAGGCATAGTGAAAACCCTTTGGAAAGTTAAACAAGTATTTATTAGCTATTTCTTTATTATTGAAAGCAATGGGAGGCGCTCTCTGCTTGAGTTTTGAAATGTGGGCTGAAAAGTACAGGCCAAAAACCTTGGATGAAATGGTGAACCAGAAGGAGATAGTGGAGAGGCTTAAAAGCTTTGTCAAAGCAAAAAATGTGCCTCACTGTATTTTTGCTGGTCCACCTGGAACTGGCAAGACTACGGCTGCCCTTTGTTTGGCAAGGGACCTCTACGGCGAGGCTTATCGGGAGCATATTATGGAGTTGAACGCCAGCGACGAGAGAGGCATAGACGTTGTTCGGGAAACGGTCAAAACCTTTGCCAGGGTGCGCTCCATCGGCGAAGTCCCATTTAAAATAATGATTTTGGATGAAGCGGACAACATGACGGCGGACGCCCAGCAAGCTTTAAGGCGGACTATGGAGCGCTACACGGAGACATGCCGCTTCATATTATGTGCAAACTACAGTGGAAAAATAATAGAGCCCATTCAGTCACGGTGTGCACCTTTCCGTTTCACATATCTGCCGCGGGAAGAACATGACAAGTACTTGCGGTACATAGCTGAAAACGAGGGGGTCAAACTTCTTGATGAGGGTTTAGACGCCATCTACGAGGTGTGCGGCGGAGACTTAAGAAGGGCGATAAACACCTTGCAGGCTGCCGCCTCATTGGGCAAACCAGTAGATGCTAAAATTGTTTATTCGATTGCTGGAAGAGCCAATCCAGCAGATGTGCAGAAGATGATTGAAACGGCCATGAAGGGCGACTTTCTAGAAGCACGAAAACAACTGCGGGAAATGATTCAAAAATACGGCGTGGCTGGAAGCGACATAATCCGCCAAATCCACACTGAAATTTTCAGAGCGGAAATACCAGAACCATGGAAGATAAAGCTAGCAGACATCGTCGGAGAAATAGACTATAGGCTTGTTGAAGGCGCAGACGAAGAAGTCCAATTAAGTGCACTATTAGCCAGACTCGTCGAGGCAGCCTACGAAATAAAAAGCGCTAGAAAGGGATAAAAGTGTATCAGCCGTGGACTGTTAAGTACAAGCCTAAAACCTTGAAGGAGATTATTGGAAACAGAGAAGCTATAGAAAAGTTTGTTAACTGGGTGAAATCGTGGGAGAAAAGCCCTCCAGCGAAGAGGGCAGCATTCCTTTACGGTCCTCCAGGTGTGGGTAAAACCGTCACCGTTGAGGCTTTGGCAAATGACTTCAAGATGGAGTTGGTGGAGAAGAACGCCAGCGACTACAGAACAGAGGAGGCCGTAAAACGCTTCGCCGGGCTAGCATCCCAATACGGCTCATTGTTTGGCACTAGGAGGATTATCCTTTTTGACGAACTTGACGGTTTAACTGGAACAGCCGACAAGGGCGGAGTTAAGGCCATCACAGACATAATAAAAACAGCCCAATGTCCAATAGTGCTCATCGCCAACAACGCCTTCGACCCCCGGTTTGCTGTCCTCCGAAACTATTGCCTCCTAATAGAGTTCAAAAAGCCGTCGGCAACAGAAGTTCTAAAGCATTTGAAGGCCATATGCCTAAAAGAGGGCATAGCTGCTGAAGAAAACGCCTTGAAGTTTATAGCCCAACGCTCAGAAGGCGACATCCGCTCGGCGGTGACAGACCTCCAAGCACTGGCGCAAGGCAAAAAACGCCTAACCTACGACGATGTTTCGTGGCTAGGCTACAGAGACCGGCAAGAAACAATATTCACAGTTCTCCGAATGATTCTGTACGGAAAAACATGTGAAGGTGCCAAACGCGCCGTTAACATGGCGGATGTAGACGTGGACATGCTTTTTGAATGGATATACGAAAATGTCCCAGCCCATCTTACAGACCCCCATGACTTGGCAAGGGCCATGGACGCGCTTTCAATAGCCGACGTTTACCGCGGGAGGATACGAAGCACCCAAGACTGGAGCTTTGTGCGCTATGTAATCGACTTTATGACCGCGGGCGTAGCCATGGCAAGGGTTAACACAAAAACTTCCGGCTGGACGCCTTTTCAATTTCCGAAGCGAATACAAGCATTGTCAAGGTCCAAAGAGGAGCGGATGATGCAGCTGGAGATCGGCCGCAAAATTAAACGTAGATGCCACATTTCAGCCACAAGAGCCTCAAAGGAGGTTCTTCCTTACTTGCGGATAATCTTCAAAAACAATGTGGAAATGGCTGCTGGAATCGCTAAATGGCTTGACTTAAGCCCAGAAATGATTGAATATATAGCTGAAAATAAGGAAAAGGCTGAAGCCATAAAACAAGCTGCTGGGTTAAAGCCGTCTTAGTGGATCTTGCTGCCTTCAGCTATATCCTTCTCTGGTTGTATAGCCACCACGTTGCCTTTGTCGTCTTCAGCCGCCAAAATCATGCATTGGGATTCCACACCCATGAATTTTCTGCGCTGCAAGTTCAGGATGAAGGCGTATTTCTTTCCCACAAGGTCTTCCGGCTTATACCATTGCAGAAGCCCAGCCACAGCTTGGCGTTTCTCCGTCCCAAAATCCACAATCATTCTTATGAGGTTGCGTGAACC
>Ga0185307_1001771_pt1 | contig 11624 bp, 10 predicted proteins | sample LHCtaG_FD_128010 | JGI IMG/M metagenome (GOLD analysis project Ga0185307, IMG submission 128010) | Hot spring microbial communities from Little Hot Creek, USA to study Microbial Dark Matter (Phase II) - LHC4sed_matched (SPADES... | ecosystem: Environmental > Aquatic > Thermal springs > Hot... | reverse complement strand
TAATAAGTTTAATTGGTATTTCTTTATCTGAGAATCTCATAAAGAGAATTGAAAGAAGACCATTAGCCAAGCATTCCAAGGTAAATTGTCTGCCTGTGAATCTCATAAAGAGAATTGAAAGTATATTTTAACATTTTCTTCCATTTTTTCACCACCTCTTGAATCTCATAAAGAGAATTGAAAGTTATGATTTGGAGAATTAGCTACTACTGGAGGAATACCGAATCTCATAAAGAGAATTGAAAGACTGATGGAGGAATAACTTATACTCCAATTCCAAATACAGTTTGAATCTCATAAAGAGAATTGAAAGAATACTTTGAGCCAAGCATTCCAGGGCGAAAAATCGCCCTGGGTTAGAATCTCATAAAGAGAATTGAAAGTTAATCCACTCTGTTATATCAGACAAACTTACACCTACAGCATGAATCTCATAAAGAGAATTGAAAGTTCCTCAACTCTTGGTGCTAACCAATAGCTTATTGAAGGAATCTCATAAAGAGAATTGAAAGAGGTGAGAAAATTGAGGAAAGCTATTCACCGTAAAGAGAATCTCATAAAGAGAATTGAAAGGTCATCAGACCCCTCCTATTGGGAGGGGGACTTTGGTGCTTATGGGAATCTCATAAAGAGAATTGAAAGTTAAAGGTTCAATATTCTCAAGGGGAAGCTTTGTTTGCTCGAATCTCATAAAGAGAATTGAAAGTTATCTGCTGCAAGATTTACATCGTTAAATATTGATGAATCTCATAAAGAGAATTGAAAGAAAATAGTAAACTTTGCTTTATTTGAAGGGTATAATCCAGGAATCTCATAAAGAGAATTGAAAGTTTACCTTCTAATTCTTTCAACTTTTTTTCCTGAGATTCTGAATCTCATAAAGAGAATTGAAAGTCAACTAAACAACCTAAAGTTCCTGCACTTATATGCTTGAATCTCATAAAGAGAATTGAAAGTTAAGTTGGGGGGCAGCTTTTGCAAGCGATGGAAATGACCCGAATCTCATAAAGAGAATTGAAAGACAGCATTGAGTTGGGAATGCGATGAAAATTTATGTTGGTGAATCTCATAAAGAGAATTGAAAGAAACAAAAAAGTCGCCTTTCTTTTGTAGCTTTTTACAGCGAATCTCATAAAGAGAATTGAAAGTTAAAAATTTCATCATGGTCTGCAAAAAAAATCGGTGAATGAATCTCATAAAGAGAATTGAAAGATTCCACCAGCTTGGAACATATTTTTGTCCATATTTTGAATCTCATAAAGAGAATTGAAAGTTCTTTATTATTTTCTTTGCAGTTGTTGTTTTTCCTGCTCCTGGAATCTCATAAAGAGAATTATATGATATTAAAAATTTCTTTTTATCCATTCTTCGAATTTTGAAATTGGTACGACATGTACGTTTTCTCTCATTGATATTTCATTAGAATTCGTTGTGAGAATGCATATTTCATTATCTATTGGAATATCATTTAATTTTTTCTTTAATTGATTAAGCTTCTGAATATCCTTATTATTTAAATCTTTAAATTTACATTCTATCGGAATAAATATATGTCTATCTTCGTAATAAAGGATAATAGGTATATCGATTTCTTTTTCATTAATATTATCAATAATTTCTTCTTCACTTCCTCTTAACTTTAATAGCAAGTTATGTGTAGATAAAAACAATAGTTTAATTCGATTTAAAATTTTACGTATGTATAAATATGATATAACTTCAAACAATGTGCCTTTATTTTCTTTCACATAACTTTTTGAAAGAAGATATACATTTTCGATTCTTTTACCAGAAGAAATCGGATGATCACTTATCCTTTCTTTCTTCTCATCAAGATAAGCTTCATCCTTAAATATTAGAATTTCTGAGAATTTCTTTTTCTTTGTAATTTTATTAAAAAATGCTATATCATTCTCATTGAAATTGCAATTTTTAAAGATTTTCCCCGCAGCTTTTGCATTTACGATAAAATACTTATCGCTATCATAGATATATTCTTTTTCTTCTTTAACTTTTTCGAATAATTTTTCATACATTTTTACGAATTTAACAATATCATCAATTTTTAATTCTAATATCTTATTTAAATCATCATGATACTCTTTAAGCATACCTATAAAATGCTGATATTTTCCGCTCTCATAAATATTAATTTCAATTTTAGATCCAAAAAGTTTTCCTAATTCTTCCTTAAATATATAAAAGAAATACTCATCAAAATTACATATCATGTCTTTCTCAGAAATTTCATTAAAGTATCTATCTATTTCATAGATTATTTTACTTTTAATAAGATCCCTAAACGAATATACATAAGGATTTATAATTTTTCTAAGCTTTTCCTTTAATTCATTCTTAAGAAAATAAGGCTCATCTTCCGATTTTTCTTCTTGTAGATCAAAAAGAGGAATATCTATTTTAATCTTATTATGTTCGATCCTATCAAGATATTCACACTTTAATTGATTGACTTCCAAAGGCGATATATACATATACATAGCATTACTTTAACTGGTTAGATATAGCATATATTCATCTATCCCTATTTTCTTAATCGCTTCTTCCTTCTTAAGTAATACTTTTATATTGTTTTTTATTTCATTTTCTTCTTTCGGATTTTCTATGAACTCTAATATTTCTACAACACTTTGCTCTTTATTCAATCTAAGTAAACCGTATCCTCTACTCTTACTTCCGCCTATCGGTAAGCCTGCAATAGAAATATATTGCAAAGTTTGTGATAACAATTTTGCTTCTTTATCTTTTGGTATTATGTTATCTGCTATGATTTTGAAAGAAAAATTATTTTCTTTAGATGGAGATAAATACTCTATTGAATATAAATATCCCTCTTTTACAATGCCTTTCTTTCTATCTATTGAGGTTGAAGTATACGTTGATATAGGTATTTCTTCCACTTTGAAACGACCATCTGAAAATATTAACTTAGATGCGATGTTTCTAGAGCCAAATAATTTACATATTGGACATTTTTGTGAAAGATACAAATTTATTATATCGTTTTCAAACAATTCTTCTATTTTATCAATAGAGAATATTCCACTTTCCTTTAACCATTTTTTTGCTTTTTCACTATACTTTTTAGCTTCTTCTTTAATGTGAGTATCTTTCTCATGCCATTCTATTGCATCTTTCAATTCTTGATCATTTTCATTTATAAATATTCTTTTAGCTATCATCGTTGCTATATTTCTAAAAACTCCTTTTATCGATTCTGCTGGAACAAATGGAATTGGTTTTCCATTAATGTTAATCTTTACAATTTTCTTTAAAGTTCCTTCTAATCTTTCTCCTATATGCAATGGTTCTTCAATATCAAATACTAAGTTTAATATTGCTCTATTTTTAATTGTAATATCATAATAACTTTCCAATATCTGTATACACCTCCATAATATTTAATCCGACATTAAAAGGAGAAGAAAAACCTTTAACTTCAAATTCAGAAAGTAATTTTGATACTTCATCAATTTTTGTTTCATCCTTAATTTTATAAAAGTATAAAGTACCAGAGCTAAGACCTCTTACTTCTACTCTTGGTAGATTAGTATAAACACTATATCCTTTAAATACTTCGATAGTATAAGCGAGATAATTTACTTCATTAAATACTTTCATAGGATACAATCCATACTCACTAAGATCAATATCATATGAAAATCCTGTTTTATTAATCGTTAATATTGGCGTGAGAGCTCTTAATAAAATTATTCCATCTGCTTTTGAAATTGCTTCTTTAATTTCATTTGCTCTTTCTTCAATATATTTTTCATAATCAATTTCTTTAAATTCAACTTCAGTGATTCCCATACCTCTTGATATTCCTCTTCCCATTCTAACTTCCTCATTTTTTGGCTTATAACCTAACCATTTTTCTATTTTATCTTTAGAATCATAAATTAATCCTTCGAAAATCATGCCAGGATTAATTGTAACATAACTATATATCATTCCAAGCTCAGTTTGACCTAAAGCTCTATTCATTCCTATAGATTCCAATTGCATTTTCTTAATACTAAACTTTTTGTATTTTGAATTTTTAAAAATGACTAAACTTTTTACGGGTGAAATTGCAAACAAATGTCCAGAGGGGCATTTGTATGGTATATTAAACTTTTTAAAATTAAACTCTTTTAACAACTCTTTATTTTGTAATACTTCATTAACATATATTCCATCTTCACATATTTTGCAATCATGTAATAAAAAATGGGGAGGCCTACTTACTATTCCATCATCTACTGGATAAGCTGGATGAAAGTTTATCGATGCTTCTTTAGATTCTTCGCATACTTCTTTCACTTTTTGCTCTCTATATATCTTTGATAATATTCCACCTTTTATAGTACTTGGTTGTAAATAAAAAGTTTCACTTTGTTTTAAAACATTTCCAATCGTCAAATCTGAAATTTGAAGTGGAGAGATAACTTTAATTTTTATTCTATATAAACTCATATTCCTATCCCTTCCCATATATTTTTTATAATTTCATCTTCAAGCAATTCTTTTTGCACCTTACTTTCTGACCTAACAATCTTTACATTTACTAATCCACATTTACCAATTCTTTCATAGTTCAATTCTAAAATTGCAATAAAAAGAGCTCTTGCTTCTTCTAAATTCAATCCTCTACCATGAATAAAAGTTTCAAATTGAACTTCAAAAGGAATATACTCAACTGAGAATAATGCCCCCTCTTTTACTATTCTTATTTTATCATTTATCGTTGTATGTTTCAAAACAATTGTTTGAGTATTGATCTTTATAGGATCAACAAAAACTTTCGAAGGTTTATTATGAGGGCCTCCAAATAGTTTCACTACAATATCATCTGCAGCTGATAATCTTTCCGGATCAACAAAAAATGCTGCTTTATGACCTAATAAATTTGCAACTTTCATTAATGAAGTCCTTAATATTCCTTTTATGGTTGATGCTGGAATGTAAGCATACTGTTTTTCATTAATTGTTATCTTTTGAATAGGTACCTCAGCTCGAGTTTTAACTGCATATGCACTTCCTATGTTCAGTTTTTTAATAGTTGTAAATCTAATCTTAATATCCATATCAAATTCCACTTTCACCACCTCCTAAAATTTTAATCAAGATAAGTAAGTCAGCTAAGTTGAATGATTGAAAACCACTTTCTGATATTTCTAATAGATTCTTTAAGATTGTTTGAGCATTTATTCCTAATTCAGCTTCTAATTCAGATGAATATTTCGATGTAAGATATGCTACTTTTAAGTAAAAATCACTTTCTCCCTCAATATTTATTGAAATAATGTCATTTATTATATTCTTCCTATGTTTAATAGCTTCTATGAAGCTTTCAATCTTATGTAGTTTTATCATTTTCTTTATGAAATCCTCATTCAATTTATCTAAATTGATTTCTTGAAGGTCTATATTTTCAAGCTTTCTTGGAAAAGCTAAACTTAAAAGTCTAAAAATTGAATGTTTTTCATTTATATCTGATAAAGTGTAAGTATGTCTATATTGCATACTTACTTTATCTCTCTTTGATAAAGTTTCCAATATTTCATCGATATACTCTGGAGAAAGACGTCCAGTATCAATATTGTAAAAAGCAATAGCACCCCTGAAATTGTTCTGTATATGGTCTAATGATCTAGAATGGCAAATTTCATAGCATAGTTTTCTACCACCATTATCTTTAGCATATCTATCTAATAAATGTCCTGCACAATCATATAATGGTATCAATGGATGTTTTGGTTTTGCTCCTACAATCGAGAGTGATAATGTTGATTTTCCACCAAGTGAATAATAATAATGATTAAGAAGATACAAGCTTAAAGGAATTGAAAGCCATGATGGAACTATTAACATTCCATCATCTCCACCTATATATAATATGCCCAATACGAATCTTAATGCATCTTCTTCAGAAATCTCTCTTAATATATTATAGAATCTATTTATAGCATCCTTTACAGCTTTATCTATTCTAATACTTCTTTCAAAAATATCTGTTATAGAAATTGCAGATGCCATAAATTGTCCTATAATATTACCATCAAACCTTATAATAGCAAGATTTTTATACTCTTCTATAGGAAGGATTTTTGCTGCTTCTTTTATTGTATGTCCAGCAATAAAGAATAGAATATCTGTCTTTTCATTCATCAAAGGAAGATAATCGTTTTTTATTTTCCAATCAAAAAAGCTAATAATTCTATATTTGAAATATTCATTCGTACCTATTTCATACTTGTATTGACATTTTTTACATAAGCTTTCTTTATATTTTGATTCTTCTGCATTTTCTTTACCACAAAATTCGCATTTTTTATAAATATCTAAGGTAATATTATGCTTAGGTTTAATATTGCTTAATATTTTCGTATTGAAAATATCCTTTTCGATTTCTCTATTAATTGCAATATAGCTATCATATAATGGTGAAATTCCTATGTTAATTTTAACGCCTGGAATATCAAGCTTTGATAATTCTTCTCTTATTTCATTAATCTTATTAGATGGTATAAGAGCAATTAAGTTTCCTCCACCAAAGATTAGAACACACTCATATGGAATTCCCAAATTTATCAATAGATCAGGTATTGAAGCATAAATTATTATATCTACTATCCTACTACCACCCATTAAAGATCTTAAATCATTCGACTTTATGTAATGCTGTATACTAGCAAAATCAAACTTTACAACAAAAACTTCTTCTAATTTTTCTCTTTTTGAGATCATTGTTTCATAAATTTCACCATTGGAAGATATTCTTGAAACATTTTTACAGAAATCTTTTGTTAATTCAATTCTTTCTTCTATTGTTAAAAATTCATTCCAGAAATTCCAATCATCAAAAACTTGCTTATAATCATCTTCTAAATTCCCTTTCGTTGAAATTCCCAATCTTGATAAATAAGCAATAATCTTTTTTTCAAGCATATCTTTTTTATCTTTAGATAATACTATTGGTACTAATTCTTTTACTCTATCCACGCCACTCGCAATTTTATCAGCTTCCTTGAATATTTCATAATATATATTTTCCTTTACTTTTCCTTCGAGTATATTTGCAACATTTTCTATTATTTCCCAAGCCTCGCTTCTTTCTTCTATAATTTTACTATCGAATATTTCTCTTAAGATTAATGCAGACCTTTTTTCATGAGCTTTCCATTCTACAATTTTTCCTATATCATGAAACATAGATAAAAGCCTTAGAATTGTTAATTCTTTAATGGAAATATCTTTTTTTCTTTTAGAAATATAAATAGCTGAAGAAATTCCAGAAGTTGTTAATAAATGTATAATTAAACTTGAAGTATTAAGACCAATACGAGTATCTGCTGGCATTTTAATAATCGTATCCATGATTTCTATCTCTGGTTTTTTGATCAATTTTTCTTTCTTTTCTACTAACATATACACATATTCTCTAAGCCCCTTTTCAGTATACAATGACTTTGTGCATTTTAAGTCCTTTTTATGTTCTAATATGTAATGTTCATATAATCCTGATATTGGCGCAATAACAATTCCTCTAATTTGATCTATATATAAACTACTTTTTATAAATATTGTTAATAAATTTAGGAAATAGTTTAGATCATTTGCTGTTGATATTTTATGTTTAACACGTTTAACATAATCTTCCTTTACTTTATTAATTATATCTTTAAGAAAATAATTTAGAATATCTTCTCTCATTTTTTGATTTATAATATCAGTATAAACAATTCTATCGTCTTTAATATATGGGATTATGTATCCTCTAACAATTTCCATTTCCATTATTCTAAAACCTCTTTCAAGAATTTTTTATTAAGAATAAAGGAAATTTCATGATGTAAGTAAAAATTTGGTAATTCTCTAAAATCTTCTTTAAGAATATATTCATCATCAACTTTAATCCAAAATGCTTCTTTAATGAAATTATCTTTACTATAAAATCCAAAACCAATGAAATTGAGATCTTCTTCTTTAATTTCTTCTAATTTTTTTGGTTTATTTATTGAGAAATCTTTATTAACTGTAATTATTAATTTTGTCTTAAGCTCTTTTAATTTATTTAATAATTCGAATTCTTTCATGTTATTACACCTTTATTCAAATCAAGAAAACCTTTAGAAATATAATCTTCTATTGCATTCCTCGCATCTTTAAGAAGCTCTTCAATATTTTCATACTTCCATTTTGGATAAACATAAGAGAATCCTATTAAGTTCAATTTTAATAATCCAAAGTAATATTTTAAAGATGGTTCCAATTTTGGATTGTATCTATATTTAAATCTTCCAATTAATATAGGAGAGTTTGTATAAAGTTCCATCGCAGTAAACAAAAGCCCTAACTCTTCTAGATTAAAGTTTCTACAAAAGATTTCGAATTTAAATCGAGAATTAGATGAAATAACTTGAATTTTTTGTCCATATTCAACTTTTATTTCTAATTTTATTTCTCCGACTGGCATAGCATTTGTAAAATCAATTCTTGAAGATAAACCTGGTGTGCCAAACATATCGCAAACAATACAAATATCTCTTGATAATTCAATATTACAAGGATATCTAAAGAGCTTTACATCCTCACCCCAAAAATTTATATGTCTTCTTGCAAATAGTTCATTAATTTCTTCTAAAGAAGTTGAAATATAACATGAGTATGATGATCCATTCTTAGGAATAAACTTATATTCAAGCCTTGATCTAATGACACCTTTTAATGATGAAGCTGGTATATAAGGTTTATTCAATAGCATCGCAGTGCTACTCGATTGTTTTATACTCTTTATTAATGGGTATTCTCTAAGAATATTTTGTATTATAGAATAATCAATTTTTCTAGATCTTATAATTCTATTAAAAACTTCATCTATATTTTTCTTAAATTTAGCAAATTCTTCTTTTTGAAATTCTATATCTCCTATGAAAAGGTATGAATTTTTAGGAATATAAGCTTCAATTTGAAATATAGCATTATATCTTTCAGGTAATAGATAATCTCTAGGTGTTGGAGGTTTTTTAATAACATCAACTCTTATAACTTTTGACATAATCAGTCCATATCTCCATACAATTAATGAAATATTTTTTAGGATCGCTTGGATCTAATTCAACATCTTTATCTTTCTCATCTAAAGATTTAATTATAGTCTTTCCACTTATTTCTTTTAGTGTGCCATCTTCTAATTGATAGCCAGATGCCTTAGATACTTTTATATTAACTTTACCAAAGCCTCTAGTTTTCATTCCACCAATTTTAACAATCCCTTTATCAATCATATCAATTACTTTTGCTAATAAACCAACAATATAATTTGGTATATTTGTTAAAGTTATACTTCCAGAAAATTCAGCACCAGGATCTACATACTCTATTGTGTATAATGCACCTCTTTTAGCAACACCACTTCTACGGTCTATAGCAATTCCAACTTTTACACCTCTAGTTACTTTAAGCGATGTGTAAGCATCACTAAATGTTATATGAGATGCGTATGTTCCAGAGCCAAAAGTTTTGCATATAAGACAATATTTTTCAAGAGTTTTTATTACTTCTTGTATCATTTGAGCTTTAAGTTGTAATTGTAAATCTCTATCATACTTTTCTTTACATCCTTCCCCTCTTTCACATATATTTTCAAAACCTTCAGATTTTGCTATGTATTCTGCGGAACTTCTAAATATCCCTTTTAATGTAGACCCTGGAATGTACGGGATTTCTTGTTCACCCATTTTTATTGTTATAACTGGCAAATCTATTGGTGAAGTTAGCTTTGTAGCTCTTCCAGACCCTATTCTTAATGGGGTTTCATTTTTATAAGTTACATCAAACTTTAATACTCTATAAATCATTCCATGTGTATACCAATGTAAACCCATATTTATACACCTATAATGCTTAAATATTTATTCGTTACATCTTCAATTTTTAGCTTTTCTTCAAAAATGTATATTTTACTAACTTTGATATTTTCCATTTTAACATCACCATATCCTGAACTTCTCATACCACCTATCGAAACCAATCCTTTAACAAAATTACTAAAGATCATATTGAATAAAGATGGTTCAGAAAGAGGATTTGTTTTAGGAGAAAGTATATCGAGGTTTTCAATAATGATTTTTCCATGAAATAAACTACCAGGTGTAACAAATTCGCAATCAAATAATCTACCAGGCATTTGTGAACCAGTAATACGGCTTATTGATACTCTTCTAATTGTTCCAATAGAATAAGATCCTTCTTTTGGATAAGCATTGTAAAAATAAACATGAGAAGCGTAAGTTGGTCCACCAAAGATTCTACAAATTAAACAAGGTGAATATGTAGAATTTGATTTTTCAGCAAAATCTTTTCTTTTTAATTCACCATTCTCACCTTTTGGGTCTAAAATATCACATACTATGAATGGATCTTTTGAAAGAGATTTTGCCAACTTTTCTGCTTCACTTCTAAATATCCCTTTTAATGTAGACCCTGGAATGTATGGAACCATTTTATTATCAAAATTAATTCTTATTATTGGATTATCTATAGGACCAAAAAAGCTTCCACCAGACCTAATTGATAGAGGAGATAAAGTTCTAATATCATATTCAATAATATACTTATACTCAAATTTATCAAAATTTCCATATTCAAAAGAAGTCATTTACCTCCCTCTTATAATGGATTGAATGAAATCATTAAAATTGTTTATTTCACCGTGAGGGTCACTTTCATAAATCCATTTAAAAATATAAAGGAATTTTCTTACGGCTATTCTAAGATTTTCGCCCTTAAAATTTTTATAAAGGTTAGAAAGCTCAGTTATTAAAGGAATTGCTACTCTACTATCTATTTCCCTTCTACTCATTTGTCTTGCAATAAAAGTTATAGTCATTTTTGTAGCTTCTTCTGGATTAGTTTCACTTTCAAAAATCGAAAGTATATTTGAGATTTGAGTTTTTTCCTTAATGTATCTTGCAGCTAAAGAACCAGTTCTTGATGCAACATCATAAACTTTTGTTGTAATATACTCGTATAAATTCTCTGATGACATAACATAATGTAATGAAATGACCTTTATATACTTTACTCAATTTTTATAGATATAGCAACTAAAAACTACATCATTATATTTATTGTATAAATTACTTAATAACATATATTTTTTATAAAAGTCTTATTTCTTAATGCATCACTTAACTTATTCTATTTTATAAAATAAAGATTGTTTTAGGCAATATTTAAAAAATAATAATTTTGCTACCCTTTATATACCCCCTTGCAAGTTAGTGGGTAGCAGAAGCAAGGTTATAAAAAAAGCTTAAATTAAGCTTTTTAAGGATAAATAATTGAAAAAAAGGGTCGGGAATCTCATAAAGAGAATTGGAAGTCGACTATCGGTCGACCAATCTCAATAACAACAATTTTTTCCTTGAATCTCATAAAGAGAATTGGAAGCTAATGCATTACTTAGTATATTGTTTATTGTTGTAGCTCTAGAATCTCATAAAGAGAATTGGAAGGGACCTAAGTAAGTCTCTATCAACCTCAATATAATGTATGAATCTCATAAAGAGAATTGGAAGCATATACCCTGCAGTTAAAGCTGTAATGTGGTTAGGAAG
>Ga0185307_1001770_pt1 | contig 11628 bp, 12 predicted proteins | sample LHCtaG_FD_128010 | JGI IMG/M metagenome (GOLD analysis project Ga0185307, IMG submission 128010) | Hot spring microbial communities from Little Hot Creek, USA to study Microbial Dark Matter (Phase II) - LHC4sed_matched (SPADES... | ecosystem: Environmental > Aquatic > Thermal springs > Hot... | reverse complement strand
TGTGATGAAGTTGGATTTGGGGGGAGCCCTTTCTCGTGGGGATTTGAGTCAGGCTCCGGTTATGATGCCTGGCGATGTGCTTTACATCCCCCCTCGCCGCCGTAGTGAGTGGGACATTGGACGAGTGGCAGGCATCGCAACCGGCTTAGCTACAGCGATCTATTACCTGTCTCTGGCTAATAAGTGAGAAAGCGAGGTGGCGGTAAGTGACAAATCAAGAGCCAGTAGTAACGGAGGAGTTTATAGGACTTAAGCAAATTGTGAGGATAATTAGGCGCAGGCGGAAAATCGTAATCGCAATTGTTGCCCTGGCTCTTGTAAGTGCATTGGGTTACCTTCGCACTACACTTCCTATTTACGAAGCAGTCAGTGTTGTGCGGATACAGCAAACAACGCCTCCCTTAGTGCTACAGCCACTTCTTCCACAACAACAGCAACCTCAATCGATGGATTTGAAGACAGCTGCGCGATTGGTGACAACCCGGCTGACTATCCGTGAAGCGGTTCAAATTCTTAAGCAGAAGAACAAGAAGGATAGGGTAATGGAGCGGTTGGTTCGCATGGATAATATCAAAAACATTCCAGACGACTTAGCAGTTGAAGTGATCCTTTCTTCCTTACAAGTGAAGACAATTGAGCCGGATTTGGTTGAAATCCACGCTATGCACAGCGACCCCAAGGTAGCTGCTATGATTGCCAACAGTGTCGCTATAGCGGTAACTCAAAGGTCTCTCCGCGAAGCCCAGAAGGATGCGATGCAGGAGCGCCTCTACATCCAACAGAGTTTGAGGAAATTGGAAAAGCAATTAAAGGAGATAGAGGAAGAAATTGCTCAAGAGAAAAAGCGTCTTGGAATTGTAGATTTGCCTGAGGAAATAAAGACACTTTTAGAAACCATCAGAAATTACGAATCAGATCACAAAAATGCCCAGTCACAATTAGAGGCAGCAACAGCTCAAATCAATCGATTGCGGCAACAAATGAAACAAGTCAGACCAATTGTAGCAGTTGATGTCGAGTTGTTAAAAGAGGATCCCGTTTTTAAGCAAATGAGCGAGCAACTCGCTACGCTCGAGGTGGAGCGGGCAAGACTGCTTGCATTGTTTACCCCCGAGCATCCAGAGGTTCAGCAAGTTGAGGAAAGGATCAAGGCGTTGCGACAAGCCCTCACCAAACAAGCCCGTCAGTTGACCATTAAAGATCGCGAGGTCTTACCTAACCCCGCTTATCAGCTCCTTGTCCAACAACTTATGACAACCGAGGCGGATAGGTTTGCCGCTGAAGCGAGGCTCCGAGCCCTTGACAAGTTCCTGCCTGAGTTAAGGAAAAGGTTCAAAGCCTTGCCTGACAGCCAACTCAGGCTCGGTGAACTGACCAGGAAGGCTCAGGCTACAGAGCAGGTGTTCACTAACCTTCTGTTGCGTTTGGAAGAGGCGCGGATACGGGAAGTGACAAGGGTAGGCAGTTCAATTATTGCTGACCTCGCTACAGTCCCACAACGCCCTGTCTTCCCCCGACGCTCATTTATCTTGGCTTTCGCATTATTCCTCGGGGTCGCCTTAGCCGTCTTTGTCGCCTTGGTTGTAGACAAGCTTAGCGAAACGGTGACAAGCGCTGAAGAGGTCAAAGAAATTCTCGATGTCCCTGTTTTAGCGAGCATTCCCAAAGTTAGGGACCTTAGCACCATGAACATTCTCGATTTAATGGCTTCTCGTCGCCTTTTCGCCGAGGGCATTAGGTCTTTGAGAGCAAATATCGAATTCCTTCGCAGAAACAAGCCGCTAAAGGTTTTCCTGATAACAAGTATGACACCGGCTGAGGGAAAGACCTCTATAGCTACATCGCTTGCAATTGCTTGGGCTCAAGCAGGTTACAATACTATTCTCGTAGACTTTGACCTTCCAAGACCTTACATACACAAGGTCTTAAATCTGAGCACCGAGAAGGGGTTGACCGACTTCCTGATTGGCAGTGTTGGAACTGACGGTATAATTCAAGAAACTTCTTTGAAGTTTTTGAAAGTAATTACTGCAGGTTCAAATCTTACCAATATTATATTGAACAACAGACAAATAGAGCAAATTTTGAATAATTTGAGAGAAAGAGCCGAAATAATCATCATAGATTCAGCCCCTATCGCAGGAGTCTCGGACACCGCTTTGCTTATCCCACGCGTTGATGGTGTCATCGCAATCGTTGCGTTGGGAGAAGTAACTCGCCCAATGTTAAGGGAATTGAGGGAACAGGTGAGGTTGGCGGAAGGCAACTTGATCGGAGTGGTCTTAAACAAGGTCACCCCTGAGCACGGATCTTATTACTACTACTACCGCTACTACCATCGCTACTATAGCCAGTAACGGTTTCGCTGTAGCATTCAAGGTTGGGTTGTGACATAATTTATGCTACGAAGGTGGAGGATAAGGGATAAGAGAGTGGAAGCCTGCCAGCGGAAAAAAAGGGCAGAGGGATAAAGGGCAGCGCATTGATATTAATTTTATGAATTAGTTGCCATAAAGTATTGGGGAATGTTAAAATGGAAGTCACGATCATTCGGCCCGAGCAAGCGTGGTGGGATATAAACCTTAAGGAGATATGGCAGTATCATGAGTTGCTCTATTTCTTCATCTGGCGGGACATCAAAGTCCGCTACAAGCAAACGGTCATCGGCGCCGCGTGGGCAATCCTGCAACCTTTCATGACAATGGTCGTCTTTAGTTTGTTCTTCGGCAAACTGGCAAAAATTCCCTCACAAGGTCTGCCTTACCCGATTTTCTACTACAGCGCACTTTTGCCTTGGATGTATTTCGCCAATGCCCTACAGAACGCAACGAATATCATCATTGAACATCAACGGGTCATTACAAAAGTTTACTTCCCACGCGTTATCCTTCCCTTAGCGGCAGTTTTATCTGGGTTGGTGGATTTTGCTATCGCCTTCACCATTCTCATTGGGATGATGCTCTTTTACAACATCGTTCCGACAGCAGCAATAGTTTGGCTACCATTTCTTTTGCTGTTAGCGGTATTGACAGCATTAGGAGTAGGGTTATGGCTTTCCGCCCTTAATGCCATCTATCGGGATGTCCGTTACGCTGTTCCTTTCTTCATTCAGTTTTGGATGTTCGCTTCGCCCGTAGCCTATCCCAGCAGCCTTGTGCCTGAGAAATGGCACTGGCTCTATGGACTTAATCCTATGGCTGGGGTCATTGAAGGCTTTCGGTGGGCACTGACGGGACAAGGGCAAGTATCTGTTCCCCTACTGCTCGTTTCCACCTTTGCCGTCATGCTCGTCTTAATGGGCGGTTTGTTCTACTTCCGGAGAATGGAGGGGACGATTGCTGATTTGGTTTGATTGGGTGTTGGGTATTGGATGTTAAGTGTTGGGTGTTAGGTGTTGGAGTTGAAGGTGAGAGTAATGATGGGAGAGAAGGTTGAGACTTGGAAGGATTTGCAGGTTTGGCAGTTAGCGCATCGCTTGGCTTTAAGGGTTTACGAGATGGCGAACAGATTTCCGTCTGAAGAGCGCTTTCGGCTTACCGACCAATTGTGTAAAGCGGCTATTTCCATACCGACGAACATTGCTGAGGACAAAGGGCGGAACTCTTTGAGGAAGTATTTGCAGTTTCTCTATATAGCAAGGGGTTCAGTGGAAGAGGTTAAATAATTGTTGCTTTTAGCGAGGGACCTGGGTTACATGGACGAGGCAGGTTATGCAGAGGTAATCAATGGCTATAACCAAGTCGGCAAAATGCTAAATAAACTAATCCGTTCCTTGCGCTCCCATCTCCCAACCCAAACCCCAAAACTCAAACCCCAAAAACCTAAAACCCAAAAACCGATGAAAAAGGAGTTGCTTCATTCATGAGCGACATCGCTATTCGCGTAGAAAACTTGAGCAAACGCTACCGCATCGGGCAAAGGGAACGATATTACGCTTTGCGGGATGTCCTTGCCCGACCGTTGGTGGGTCTTGGGTCTTCAGTTTTAGGTTTTGGGTCATGGATTTCGCGCGTCTTAGGTCTCAAGCCTTCAACCCCTAATCCTCAACACCCAACACTTAACGCCCAACATCCAACACCCAACACCTACATCTGGGCGCTAAAAGACGTCTCCTTTGAAGTCCGCCAAGGGGAGGTCATTGGCATCATCGGGCGCAACGGGGCGGGCAAGACGACACTTTTGAAAATCCTCGCTCGCATCACCAAACCGACAAAAGGTTACGCAGAAGTGCGAGGGCGTGTCGGCAGTTTGTTAGAAGTAGGGGTGGGCTTCCACCCTGAATTGACAGGTCGTGAGAACATCTACTTGAGTGGGGCAATCTTGGGGATGACGAGAGGGGAGATTGAGCAAAAGTTTGATGAAATCGTTGCCTTCTCTGGAGTGGAGCAATTCCTTGACACCCCCTTAAAGCACTATAGCGTCGGGATGCAGATGCGATTGGCTTTCGCCGTCGCAGCCCACTTAGAGCCAGAGATTTTGCTGGTGGACGAAGTTTTGGCGGTGGGCGACTTGGAGTTCCAAAAGAAGTGCTTGGGCAAAATGGAAGAAGTCTCTCGCGGTGGACGGACAGTGCTTTTCGTCAGCCATCAGATGAACCAAATTCGCCGACTTTGTGAACGGGTGATTTGGCTGGACGGTGGGCAGATTGTGCAAGAGGGTCCTAAAGCGAAAGTGGTTGCAGCCTATGAGGCGGCTATGAACTCTTGGAAACATCAATTGGAATTGGATGTACACAGAGGCATCGACCCCAAAGTAAAGGCTTGTTTTCTCGGTTGGGAAATCGTTGAACCAAAAGGTCCTGAACCCCATATCCTCACTACTCTTGGTCCAGTAACGATTAAATTCTACCTCTGGGCAAGAGAGGAGTTGGGTCCCTGCCATCACGGGATTGTCCTCTACGACGCTGAAGGACGAAAGATCTGGGGGTGGTGCATTGATGGTCTTCGGATTCCTGCAGGTTACTCAACTTTAGTCTACCGCTTCCCGATATTTCCCGTTTGTCCAGGATCGTATTCGTGGTTGCTCACACTTTTCGATCTTACAAGTCTTATAGATCGGTGGTATGCTGTTCCTGAATTCATAGTTGCTACTGAAGACTACCAACACCGCATGGACGAGTGGCGCGGAATCCTTAATCTACCGTCCGAGTTTGAGATTCTAACAAGTCCCCCCACACCCTCCCATAGCCGAGGTTTACAAACTTGACATAATAGGAGGTCTCACTATGACCTTGGATCATTTATGGAAGGCACTCCGGCGGTTCGCCTATGAGACTGCTGTCCAATGGGGTTGGGAAATTCGCCGATGGCCCCATCCTGCTACATATGTAGGGGCTTTGAAAGAAATTTTACACTCATGCAATATTAATTGCATTATTGATGTTGGCGCTAACCGGGGGCAATTCGCCCTCCTGGTCCGAAAGTTAGGATATCGCGGGCGCATTGTTTCCATAGAACCGGGGTCAGAAGCCTTCAAGGCTCTTGAAGCCATCGCCCGAACAGACAAGGACTGGCATGTGCTACGCGTGGCTTTAGGCTCGGAGCCGGGTCAAGCAAAGTTACAGATCACATCATCTGATGACCTATCCTCATTCCGACCGCTAACAGCCTGCGCTCATAAATACTTCCCTGACGCCTCACGCGTGATAAGAACGGAAGAGGTAAATGTATCAACCCTGGCTCTGCTTTTCGACGAACTTGTCCACGGGATTCCCGAACCTCAAGTGTTTCTTAAGATTGACACACAAGGGTATGACTTGGAGGTTTTGAAAGGCGCCGAACCCGTTCTGCCGAGAATAGCCGCTCTTCAAATTGAGGTGGCTTTCATACCCCTCTATGCTGGAGTGCCGTCCTGGCACGAGGTGATCTCATGGTGCGAAGGTCGCAGATTTGGGCTTTATGGGTTGTTCCCGGTCCTGCGCGACCCGCGCGGTCAACTGGTGGAAGCCGATGCCATCCTCGTACGGATTGGAGAGGACACCGGCGAGTCCACCCCTGCAAGCACGCAGGAGGCTTGTGAGTTGACGTTCAGTCCCGAGCCGACCCATCCGGTGGTTTCCGTTGTAATCCCTACTCGGAACCGGGCGGGGATCTTGGAGCGCACCCTAAAGGCAATCTGTAAGCAGCAATTTCCGGGCGCTTTTGAGGTCATCGTCGCAGACGACGGGTCGACTGATGGAACCGCCGGCTTGGTCCGCTACTTCTCCTCCACCGCGTCTGAGGGGGTCGTCGTTCGATACGTTCGCTCGCAGGAACGAGGAGCCAACGCAGCACGGAACGCGGCGATCAGAATTGCCAGAGGGGAAATCATTGTACTCTGTGACGACGACGTGCTGGTGCCGCCAGGCTGGCTTGAGAGGATAACAACTCCCGTCCGTGAAGGGAAGGCAGAGGTCGCCTCAGGTCCGGTCGTTCTAGAACCGTCGCTGCGGTTACCCGGCCGGCACCCTGGCGAGCTGGCGGCCCTGGTGACTCATGTGCCCGAGGTCGTGATTCCGATCCTGGCAAACATGGCCGTATGTAGAGGGGTCTTCGAACGAGGCTTCTTTGACCCCGCGGTGGAAGCACCCGTGGAAGAGGCGGAGTGGCTGGAGCGCGTGGGGGCCTCTTGGGTGACTGTCCCTGAAGCCGCGGTTGTCCACCTCAAGGACCCCAAAGACCTGCGGTTCTTGCCTCTGGCTCGCGTTGCGTGGCGCCGAGGGCTCTCGGGAGGAAGGTACGCGGCCAGGCGCGGGAGGCCCGAAGTCCGAACAGCGCTCGCGACCGCGCTTCGCTCCCTCGGCCACGCCCTTCGCTACCGGTGCGCAGGCGGTGTACTAGTGGCCATCTCGTGCCTCGGCCGGGCGGTAGGTGCTGCGCATGCTTGGTGTTGCCCTCCTTGCACCAGCAAAAGAGGAGGTAGGCTAAATGACTGATAAGGAGCGCGTGCTTGACGTTGCCCTCCTCGCACCCCGCGGGAGCCTCCTCGTCGACGGTCCCCAAGGTGGTTCGAGCTACGTCCTCGAAGAGGACGCGCGGATTCTTCGAGAGGCAGGCTTTCGGGTCACCGTTTGGGCTCCGCCTGGCTCGACGTCAGCATTGGTAACCCGCACGCAAGGAATCCGCTTTAGGAAGCCCCTGCTGTCGTCCCTCGAGTACTGTGGACACTTCGTCAAAGCCAACCACGGGGCCGTGCTCCTCGCTTACAACGAGCCCACTGTGGCCGTCCTCGCGCCTGAGCGAACGATCGTCCGTTTCGACTGGCCGACACCCCTCCCGCGTTACGCCCCGTGGCCGGTGGCCAGACGTCGATTTCTCCGAGCCCGCTACCTCTTCCCCAGCCAGGCGCTACGGGATCTCTGGCTCGCACGACACACGTTCATTCCCCTGGATCGGACCGTAGTACTTGCAAACGCTATTGACTCCAAGGTGTGGGGTCCGGCGCCACCTCCTCCCGAACAGCCCCTCCGCGTCGGCTTCGCTGGCCAGTGGGTGCCCGAAAAAGGCCTTCAGGTGCTTCTGTCGGCATGGCCGGAGGTTGAGCGAGAGGTGGGGTCGGCAGAACTCCTTCTCGCTGGTGGTCCGGCACTGTGGCAGCGAACGAACCCTGCGCCAGGAGCCCGGGAGCTGGCCGAGCGAGTGACCCATATGCGGTCTTTCCATCGTATCGTTGTCGTGGGGGTTATGCCGCGTCAAGGAATGCCCGCGTTCTGGCGCCAGGTCCACGTGGCAGCAGTCCCTTCCGTCTGTGCCGAGTCATTCGGCCTCGTAGCCCTCGAGGCCATGGCGTGTGGGCGACCCATCGTGGCGTCCGCTGTGGGAGCCCTGCCCGAGGTGGTGGGAGATGCGGGTATCCTCGTTCCGCCCGAAGACCCGGTCGCGCTTGCGGAGGCCTTAATAGGGCTCCTTTCGGACACCAGGAAGCGAGAAGATCTCGGGACCAAAGCCGCCGCTCGGGCGCGAATGTTCTCTCTAGAGGAGCGGGCTAAAAGGCTCGTGGAGTTAGTGAGGGAGGTAGCCCGGGGTGCGAACCTGCGGCCTTGCTAGCCGAATTCTTGGAAGCCTCAAGGTACGGGCCGTATGGAATCGCTTGCGGGCTGTTCCGGCTCTGGGGCCCATTCTTCACGGCCTTGCCCAGAGGGTCTTGCCTCCCGGGCCAGTGTGGGTGGTCGTTCAAGGGGGCCCGCTTCGCGGTAGGAAGTTCCTCTGCGACCCGAGATTCCACATGGGCTACATCCGGGGCGACCACGAGCCTTGGATGGTGGAGTGGATTAGCCAGCTACTCCAGCGAGGCGGCACCTTCGTCGACATCGGAGCGCATCTTGGTTACTTCACGCTCATTGCTGCGGACATCGTGGGTCCGAAAGGCCGCGTCATCGCCTTTGAGCCCGACCCTCGAAACGCAGCCATCCTGGAAGCGAATGTTGCCGCGGCAGGCAAAGCGGGCTCCGTAGAGATTGTGAGGGCGGCAGTGGGGGCCGAGGACGGCACCGTGCCTTTCCTGATCGATCACGATTACTGTAGCCGGGTGCTTGCCGAGGGAGAGGCTCCAGGAACCGCAATCGTTATCCAGCGTGCCCTTGACGGGTTGGACCTCAACCCCGGCACTGTCATCAAGGTGGACACGGAAGGAGCCGAGTTGCATGTGCTCCTGGGTGCTCGTAGGCTCTTGGAGGAGAAGAGAGCAACGTGGATCATTGAGGTCCACGGCGCTTCGCTAGAGCAAGCGGTTCTCATTACCTTGCGCCAGCACGGATACGCTCCAGAGGTCTGTAGCCCCACACATCCTGTGTATGCAGACTACCGGCAGCGCTACGTTATCGCCAAAGGTGGGCGGCGGGAGACTAAGTGTACTCTGTAGCCGTCCCCCGGTGTTGCCTAGCTCAAGGAGGGTTGGCATCCTTGTTATACAGACTAGTTGCGGAGGGCGACACATGCAGTTTTTGTTTTCCGGTTGCAAGGATAAGCGAGATAAGCGAGTGATAAAACTCTCCCCAGAGGACCGAGAGAGGGTCTTCGGCGAGCACCCTGGCGCTATCGAGCGGGCGGCGCCAGGCTTTCACGACAAGCATCTCGTTCTTGCCCACACACAGAGATATCGCTGGGCTGCCGCCTGGTTCGAGGTTGTTCGGTCCTGGACGTTGTGTGGGGCGGCCTGGGGGCTCCGCACCTTGCAGGAGACCGCCTCGCGGGTTGTAGGCTTGGATCTGAGCTACAATGCTTTGCGGTGGGGGTGGGCGCATTTCGCCGTTTGCGCCCCCGTAGTATGCGCCGATGCCATCCAGCTCCCGTTTACCTCAGAGTCCTTCGATGCGGTTACGTGCTTCGAGAGGGCATCGAGCACGTTGATGATCCGGGTTCGTTGCTTCGTGAAGCAAGACGCGTCGTAAAGGCAGGCGGATCAGTGCTACTGTCAACGCCAAACGCGGTTCTCAGCATGGGCCAGAATCCCTACCATCGGCGCGAATACACGAGCTCTTAGACTTGGCTCGCATTGCTTTGGGATGAGTATGGCTTGGTGGACGCGTGGAAGGCTACTCCTGAATTACTAATTTCAATACGCTCCTTTCGGATCCGGCGGGATGGCGCAGGATCGTTTGCGAGCAGGTGCGTCCCCTGGTTGAAGAACTCATGGCACCCGAAAATTGGTGGCGGAGGTTTTGCATGACTGTAGGATTAAACGAGGGTTAGATAATGAACGATGCTACTCTTATCGCTCTCCTTGGTCGCCGCGATTATCCGACGGATGGGGTGGAGGATTATTGCACTTATTTGAGCGAAGCGTTGAGAAAGCGTGGTGTGGATTTGCATCTCGTTCGCATGCCCTGGGCAGAGATGGGATGGGCGAAGGCGATGCTCTGGCTCTATCGCCAAAGTAGGGAGTGGCAAAACCAATGGGTTTTAATGCAATACACGGCGCTGGCGTGGTCTATGCGGGGGTTCCCCACCAATTTTCTCTGGGCGCTTTGGCTCCTCCGCCGACATTGCAGGCAAGTCGCCATAGTTTTTCACGATGCCTGCGGCTATCCCGGAGAGCGCCTTATTGACCGATGCCGTCGCGCCTGGCAGCACGCTGTCATGCGCGCAGCCTATCGTCGGGCAGATAAATCCATCCTCACCATCCCGTTGGAGCGCGTTCCGTGGTTGCCTCCCAATCCCGTTAAAGCCGTGTCTATTCCTGTCGGACCAAACATTCCTGAGCCCGACCCACATCCCAATGCTGTTGACCCGTCTATCAAGACAGTGGCAGTTTTCGGCGTGACGGGGGGCAATCATATCTCACGAGAAGTGAAAGATATCGCTTATGCTGTTCAGCAGGCGGCAAAAGTGTTAGCACCTAAAGGACAGAAAGTTCGGCTAGTCGTGCTTGGTCGCGGTTCAGAGGAGGCAAAGCCTGCATTCCGTGAGTATCTTGGAAATGTAAATGGCGTGGCAGTTTCCGTATTAGGCTTGTTGCCTGCCAAAAAAATTGCGGAAGTCCTTGCCCAGGCGGACGCTTTGCTGTTTGTGCGAGGACATATTTCGGGGCGACGAGGAAGTGCCATCGCAGGAATTGCGTGCGGGCTTCCAGTGGTGGCTTATGAGGGAGTGGAAACGGGATTTCCTATCACAGAAGCGGGAGTTTGGTTGGCGCCGCAAGGAGACTTGGAGGCGCTGTCGGAGGGGTTATGCAGAGTATTAACCGATGAGTCACTTTGGCAAGCCCTACATCAACGCAGCGTTCAAGCCTATCGGCGTTATTTCTCCTGGGACGCTATCGCAAGTCAATTCTTAAAGGTCTTGGGCAACGAGGTGACAAACGATGGACGAACTTAAAGACTGGATTTTCAGCAACCCAATTGAGGTGACGATGGGGCGAAACCTTTGGGCTAAGGTGAAAAGATTTGGAACGCAGCGTTGATTGGATAGACCAAGCCCATGGGCGTGTTTCTTCGCTCAACAGGCGGCGGAGAAGGCAGTGAAAGCGGTCTTCCAAAAGTTAGGTGAGGAAGCATGGGGATATTCTGTCGCGGACTTGCTAAGCGCCTTATCCCTGCGGGTGACTGTCCCCGGAGACCTTTACCAAGCCGCCTTGGAATTGGACAAAGCCTACATCCCGACTCGCTATCCCAACGCCCACCCTTCAGGGTCGCCCCGGCGCCGTTACACCCGTCAGGAGGCAGAAAGGTTGATCGGTTATGCCGAGCAAATCCTTCGGTTCTGTGAAAATCTTCTCGCCACACTATAGCCGAGAGGAAGTCGTGCAGTTGCTGAAGGAAAGGTTGCCCGAATTAGCGAAGGCGCTTCCGTTGCGGCGGGTCGTCCTTTTCGGGTCTTACGCAAGGGGCAATTTCACCGCCTTTAGCGACATTGACCTTTTGGTCGTCTACGCCGACCCACCCCGCGGCGACGCCTTTGGGTTGGTTAAAAAGACCTTAAACCTTTTCGGTTTGCAACCCCATGTCCTTTCCGAAAGCGAATTCACTGCTATGCGCACCATTTGGCAAAAGATGATACAAGGTGGGTTAGACCTTTTCCCGTGACCTTTAAGGCGAAGTTTATGAGGCGCAAGTATCGGGTTCTTATCGTCGCTTCCCATCCCGTTCAGTATGCCGTGCCCCTGTATCGTCTAATGGCACGGCACCCTCAATTGGACATCCTTGTCGCTTAT
>Ga0185307_1001769_pt1 | contig 11629 bp, 11 predicted proteins | sample LHCtaG_FD_128010 | JGI IMG/M metagenome (GOLD analysis project Ga0185307, IMG submission 128010) | Hot spring microbial communities from Little Hot Creek, USA to study Microbial Dark Matter (Phase II) - LHC4sed_matched (SPADES... | ecosystem: Environmental > Aquatic > Thermal springs > Hot... | reverse complement strand
CAATCATAAAAGTTTTTTGCTAATCTTTATTTTAAATGATAATAATGTGTCTTTAACAACATGAGCAACTCGTGATATGTTACTGAGTACCACAAACTCCTTATCACTATGGATATTAACTGTGTATCCAGGTCCATAAAGAATTGCAGGTATGCCTAAGTTTCTTATGCATACTTCTAAACCAGGAGTAAGTGTAATTAGGGGCCTAACCACATGGCCTAACACACTTTTAGATGCTTTTTCTAAACACTTACAAATTGTAACATTAGAAGATGTGAAAGTTTTCGGTTTATAGTCGTAAATTACCGTATCTATTTTTTCAAATCCAAGCGCATCCTTAATTTTTTTAAAAATAAAGAAAACATCACGCAAACCAAATCGTAAAGAGATTATATCATAGACTAGTTCAACTCTATTATGTTTTTGTTGAATGTTGTATATTTCTGTATATAACGAATCAAAAGCCTTGATTATATGGGGACCGAATATTTTAGCATAAAAACGTTTTGTATACTCAACTACATTTAAAAATTTTTTATTCTCTTTAGAGTATGATTCTTGTTGCACATTATTAAAATGTTTTGTCATCATAGTGTTTAAAATCTCAAGTTTACTTTGTATGGAACTAGCCAAAGCATTCCACGCAAAAATTTTAGCACCTATGTAATTCAAATTTCCTACAACGTACCAATTAACGTTTGTTGGTTCTAGGAAAATCGCACCTTTGCATGTAGCTAATCGCGTTTTAAGGATCTTAAGGAGTGGAACAATCGAAGTGCCCGATTCCTCTTCATCAGAAAAAATAGTTATCACCAAAGTAACAGGGATTTTTTTCCTAAGATTCATAATCTCATTTAGACACATTAGAATAGATACTAGCCCGCCTTTCATGTCACTAGCGCCTCTACCTATCAATACAACATCGTCATTAAACTTAGCAATTTTGTACGCATGGTTTCTATGATCACCGATGTTTCTGGCTATATCAATGTGGCCTCCTAAAATAACGAAGTCTTCACTGGTTCCCCTTAACACACTGAATAATGAAGATTTACCTTCCCTGTTTTTAAGTATATTGGCTTCCAAACCCATTACATCACATAAGAACTCCTTAAGAAAAACAATTTCTTTTTGTATTACTTTCCCATTATTAGTGTACGTTTTTGACTCCATCAATCTTAATAAAATCTTGAGGAATTGATCTTCCATAAACTTCATCTACTCGTGATATTATTTAAATGACCTATTACAAGTTATAGCATTTTTTAATAAAAATCTTTTAGTTTCACTTTTGGAAGTATAAATATCGTTAATATTGACATGAGTATAACTAGATACAATAGCGAGGGAAAACAGCCTAAAGATGATTCAAGTTCGTATGAAAGGTTTATAAGGTTTGCTACGTGAGTTGTGAAAAGCAGTAATGCAAGGTATCGAAGTGGAACAGGAAGAGCTTCCATAGGATAGTAAACTGGAGCTAAAAATGATAATATGAAAGAGCTTATGTTCCCTATTAAAATCGTAAGCTGGTAATTTCTTGTGCCAACTGTGACACCGATAATAAAACCTAATAACACTGAAGTATACCAACCCATAGCCATGCTTATTAGGAATAGAATCCAGTTTTGTACTCTAAAAACAGTAATAAAATTCAAAATACTTATCACCATTATTGTGGCTGGAATTATCTGCATGGCATTCGAAAGTAAAAGTCCCAAAAAATATGTAGTCGAAGTTATAGGTCTAGTTATTATAAGTGCAGCCCTTTTGAATACTTTATCGGTAGCTATGTCTTGATTGGCGGTAGTTAAGGCATTCATTGTAATTGTAAATACAATAGTTCCGGTTGTTAGGTAAGGGTATAACTTTCCATAAGCTAAAACTCTTATAGGTATTACCAAAGTTAGGGGTAAAAACACTGTTAAGTATAAATAGAAAAGTTTACTTTTTATCATCCAACGGCCATAAATTTGCGCGATTGCCCAAATTTTATAGAGAGTGCCCATTACCTATCACGGACAAATAAGCTTCATCAACTGTAGGTCTATCAAGAAACACTTCGTAAACATTCGTATTGTTTGAAAGATCAATCAATTCCATTACTTGCTTTAACTCTTCTATACTTCTTATGTACAGAGCGATGGTTTCATCATCTTCTAAATTAAACATAAAATCTTTAAGATTTTTTTTCAGTTCGTGTATCCTACCACGTATTATAAATCTGTATTTATATCCAACATGTGCTAGAAGTTTTCCAACGGAGCCCTCGAAAACCACTTTGCCTTTATTGAGCACCACGACTCTATTCGCATTTTCTCGAACTTCGTCAAGGTAATGTGTGCTAAGGAGAATTGTAACTCTTTGTGTCTTAAAATATTTCAGAAGAAGATTCCACATCTTAACCCTCATGGTTGGATCTAAACCAACTGTAGGTTCATCAAGCAAAAGAATTTGTGGGTTACCTACTAACGCCTGTGCAAGAAGTACTCGTTTTTTATATCCTCCAGAAAGTTCAGCAATTTTTTTGTTCCTATACTCCTCAAGTTGGAAGGTTTCCATAATTCTCTTAATTTCTCTCTTTGCATCAGACTTTGGTATATCCTTAAGAATAGATAGATAATAAAGATACTCATAAACAGATAAATACTCATGAAGCTGAGCCTCCTGAGGCATAACGCCCAATAGTTTTTTACAGTTTAAATTACCAGGTTCGTATCCATATACCTCAACTGATCCTCTGTCATAACTAATCTCCCCAGATAGTATTCTAAGCATTGTAGTCTTACCAGCACCATTAGGTCCGGCAATTATAACAAACTCCCCCTCATTTATATTTAATGTTACCCCCTTCAGTGCCACTATTTGATTACCATATGATTTCCACAAATCGACGATTCTGATTTCCCTCAAAATTTATTCCTCCTTTGAGATTTTAGAAGTGGTGGGATGTGGTAAAAGGTGAGACTCATGTTGTTAAACCCTTTATCATACTTGTTAAGGGCTTTAATTATATTTTGTCGTGTCATGCCTCTGGTATACTTCATTGAAAACGAAACTAGTGGAAATGCGGTGCTACTGCTCCCATTCAGGACTTGAGATAAGGGCGCTAACTCAATCCCGTAATTAAGATATAAAGTTTTATTTAACCTTTGTAAATATCCAGGGACATATAAGCTACCTATTATTCCTATATTCGCCTTTTTAGTTAATCTGCCGATGAATTTTATTGTCTCATCAACATCCCTTAGTCTCTCTGTAGGGAAAGCTATTATAATGTAATATGTTACATCTATATCCAGAGTACCGAGGGTGTCATTCATTTTTTCTATCAGATATGTCGTTGAGGCCTTGTTCATTTCTTTTAATACTCTGTCAGATCCACTTTCCAGCCCTATACCTACTTCGTTTATTCCAGCTTCTCGGAGCATTTTGTATAATTCTAAAGATGTTTTTTAGGTCTTAATTGCGCAAATATTTTAAAATTACCTTCTTTCTGTATAAATTTAAGGAACTCAAGGACGAGTCTTTCGTTACTATTTATATGAGAATCCATTACCTGAATTCTTTCCCATCTCTTATATGACAGTATATGTTTAAATACCTCGCAAAATCTATTAAAGTTATAAAATCGCATGTTACCTTTACATGTAGTAGAACGTTCACAAAAAATGCATGAGTACACACACCCCCTTGAAAACTCTATTTGTACAGAATTGAAAATTTGAGTCATGTCACTAAAATCTGGTAATGGCAATTTGTTTAAGTCAGAATCTTTTGAAAAAAAGATAAGAGGTGATTGCTTTTTATTATAAACACTAAGATTTTCACGTACTTTTTTATTAATGAGGCAATTTTGAATGAAATCAAACCCTTCCCCTATTACGATGGCTGTTATATTCTGTCTTATGAACCTTCTAATCAAACTAAATTCAGGATCAAGTCGTATTACATCACTTATATCGTTATTGTAAAAATCTCTCTGCGTTAGTGCGGTTGCGAAATAAAAAGTTGATGGATCATAATTATAATAATCCATCAAGATTATCGGAATATCCTTATCTTTCTCTCTTATCAGGTGTATTAATCCATATGTAAAAATAGTATTTATACTAGGAGGAATAATTATAGATATATCAGCCTCATCTATTCGTGCCTTAGAAATTAGATCCTCCAAAAGTTTTCGAGTTAGAATCGCTAGCTCTTGTATTATACCTTCCTCAAACTTAAAAAGTCTGCTTTTAGCGAGGTAATTATTGAAAACTCTGGTGTTTAAAATTTGATCGAGAAGAAGCCGTTCAATTAACATATCTATTTCAACAGGTGTTAGTTCTCTTTTTGTTTCCGTATTTAAAATCACATATGGTGCTTCAATGCATATCTTTTTCATAGCGTTTTCAAAAAGATAAAACGGCGTCTCAAGATAATCAGCGTATTTCACGTCAATTCCATTTTCCCTCAAAATGCTTATTATATATGCAATATGTATCGGTGCAGTATGAATATGCATTTGAGGAGCTCGTATTAATGCTACTTTACTCAATTTAGTACCCCCGAGAAACATATCTTCCTAAAATTGACAAATAGAGAAAATGCCTAGACCCAAAGCCTGCCTCATCTGGAAAGCCTAAAATCTTTAACTCTTTTTCAGATATTTTCCCAAAATGACTATAAACATGCGCCAAGTAATCAGCAATTTGAATAGGCGACGACCAAAGTCTATACACAGCAGCTAATACTTCGTCCTTGGTCATAAAACGTTTACTTATTGGTGAAATTCGTATCTTTTTTGCTTTTAAAGGAAGCTCTTCTATAAAAATTTTTACATCTCTGGGAAGAACTTTCGCTACTGGTGCTAGATATTTTGGGATGGTTATGTATTGTATTTTAAAGTTCATTTTATCATTCAATACTTTATGAAAAATCTCCGTTCCATAAGGAATATAGGCTGCTGAAGGATAAAGATCAAATACTGGCAGTTTATATGCGCATAATTCCTTCGTAAAGTTAACTAATGCCTGAAATGGTTCATCAATATTATCCTCGTAAGGATGATTCATCAAGATATTTATCTGCGTAATAATCCCCTCCTTGAGAAGGCGAATAACATTTTTTTAGCTAAAGCTACGTAATTATGCGAATCTAGACTTTTTCTCAACATATCGACACTTTTTTCACTAAAAGTTTCGATTCCTAATATAACTTTAAAGAAGTTTGTTTTTCTAAATTTATTTATATGTTCATGCTTGAGCAGATCAACTCTTAGATTACACCCATATAAGAGATCGAGACGCTCTTCATAAAGGGCATCTAGAACTTCATTAAGCCAGTTAGCATGCATATTAAATGTCAAATCTGTAAAAATTAACTTTGATGGTTTGAAGTGCAAATATTCTTTAATTTCCTTAACTATTCGAGACGGAGTTTTTGCAGTCCAAAAAAGGTTGCAACCAGTTTCAGGAGAGAAAATTTTCCTATCAACACAAAAGTTGCATGTGTTGTTGCACCCTCTGCTTCCTTCAATTGGTAACGTCAGAATACCATTCGAAAGTTGTGAGTATAAATTTAGATTGAAGAAACTGAAGTCAGGTATTGGTAAAAGTTCAAGATTAATATTTAAATCTACTTTAGTTTGATATAGGTTAGATTCTTTTTTATAAATTAAATTAGGGATATCGAAACGAACTTCCCCTTTACTCAAAGCCGTGATGAGAGGAGATGTGTTAAACTCGTATTTATAGTAAATTGCGTAATCGATAGAGCCCCTCTTTAAAAGGAGTTCAATAATATGGCGCATGCCCCATACGTTACCAATACCTATAATTCTGACGTAGGGATCATCTTCTCGGATGTATGATGCAATTATTTCTCCTGTAATCGCCGAAGGGATATTTGAAGCATTAATTATAATTACGTCGTACTTATCTACAATGTACGAACTTAATGAACGAATAAGCACATAAAAAAGCTCAATTAAACTAATAATTTGTCCAGTAGGAATTGAAATTTCAGACGATTTACATCTTGAGTACTCAAATAACAAATCCTCAAAGGAATCAAGCCCCGAGGCGTAACGAAACAGTAAGAATACATCATACGCAGGAAATGTATCGATCAAGAATTCATTAAGAGGAAGTTTCCCAGGGATGCAAAAAAGGTCTCCACCAAATAGTCTATTTAATAGATCAAAATGTGTTTCTGAATGGCGCAAAAGATTTGCTAAAATGACTCCAACATCTAAAACATCTAGCTTTGATACGTACTGGTTCTCTTTTAGGGAAGAGCACGTGTAAGCTACATCAAGAGGAGGAAACCGAGGCATTACGTCGTAAAAAAAGGAGGAACAAGAATTAATAAATTAATCGTAAGCCCTCCTACACCTTTTTCTTTATATGACTACATTTTTGCCCCATGCCCTATGGGATAGGCATATATACTTTGGCTTTTGAAGATCTATTTCGACACCAACTAATTTACTTAATTTCTTAATATGCTTTATCAAATCATCTTCGATCTTAGACTCAGATGATGGAAGACTTGTCGCATCTACTTCGCATTTACTATTCATCAAACACCTCAAACATTTTCTGATTAATAAAAGCATTTTAAAAATTTTTCGCATAAAAGCGCGCTTTGCCACTCATTGTTAGTGTAAAGTGGCCTTGTTCAAACTAAAGAACAAAAGCTTTTCAAAAGACCGTAATTGTTCTGCTTACCATGGTTCAAGTATTTCTTCTATCTTCTTGAGTTCCTTTTTAATTCCTGATACCTGTTTGGTATTGTTCGTATTTTGTGCCTTCCCACCACTTTAGCGTCAACGCTTTTCTTCCGCAACTGATGAGATAAAATCGCAATTTTTTCTTTTTCTTCATGTTGCCGTACCGTCCGCTTCCTTTCCGATTCCTTAAACAACAGATCATCAAGCCTTTTTTCAATAATTCTCACTTTTTGTATGTAAGTTATACCTCGCCACTCTTTCATTTATTGCATCAATTTCTCCGAGGCTCGCGGATAAAACTATAGAGAAAATAGAGACAGACCTGCGCCAAACGATAATAGAATATCTGGAAAAATCTTGGATCCGATGATTTCTTGTCTAGATTTAAGAGAGCCATTAGTGAGGAGGATGAGTTGCTTGAAAGGAGATCTCTCAGAAAAAAGCTCAAATAACGTCTTTATCTCTAAATGAAAGTTTTTCGATGACTAATAAAAACATCTCTTTGCTGCAAGCAAACAGAAGGAAAGACAGAGCTATGAAGAGGCATTTAGGGGAAGGAGAAGACATGTTCAAGGATGAGCGCCATCTAGCAAGGCAGATACATAACAAATTACCGGAAATATAAAATTGCATATCGCTGAGAAGACGCTAGGCCAAGCTTCAATTTCGTCTCTTACCTGGCTTATTTTTCTCAACCTCTTTTATGTACCTTTCAGCCTCATCTCCCATCCTTATAGTTTCAAGGAGGTAGTTTTTCTGCTCTTCGGTGAGCTTGTCGCCCATCCTCTCCAGTATGCGCTTGGCAACCTCCCTGTTTTTAATCGCCCCGCGGAGTAGCCACAAGTCATTCCACCTCCATTTTTGTTTATCACAGCTTCAAGAAGCTTATAGCCTTCTTTAAGCTTATTTCTTCTGTTTGATTCTGTGCTGAAGCCGAAATGTTAGGAGTCGCCCAACACCTATAGGCAAATTTCTGGACAAACATGGGTTTCTATTGGAAAAATAGCGAGTTTGTTCAACAATATGAAATTTCATATTGTTGAAGACGGCTAAGCGCTCTAAAAATGTAGGGGAACAAGTGTCGTCTGGCAAATATTTGCCACATGGGGCGAAGCTACTTTAAAATTTGCAGGAGTAGTCTTTCGTTGCAGTTGAGACATGTAACGTTGAAGACTATTTTTCCGCCACAGTGTGGGCATGTTATTTTAAGCGCTTCAAATACTTTCTCTTTAAAGTTTGACTCTAAATCTTCAACTTTCTTCTTTGTTGACGCAAGGTCCTCCATTATGCGTCTAACGTTACTATCGAGATCAAGCAATTCGCCACGTATGTTGTTGCTCCATTCGTCCAAAGTGTGTTTTTCTCCGTCCTCGTCAACGTAGAATACATGGGAAAAAGGAATATGTAAATCTTGAGCTGAAGGAACGGTTTTCAGCTTTTTGCGCTCCTTAGCAGCTTTGGTGGCCCTCTCCGTCCTTTTAATTCTATCGGCTGAGATGGGAATGTCAGCGAGCCTACAAACCTCAGACATGCCTTTTGGAAAAATCATGTAGAAACGCATGAAACTCAGTTTCTCCTTCCTGAAGTGCTTAAGAATTTTCCTTAAAGACGGAGCCTCCTTGTTGCGCTCATAATATCTCCTAGCGTATTGGAGTATCCCCTCTTTGAGTCCTTCGTCTGTCATCATCCTTTCTCACCATAAGAGCGCTCTGTAACGCTCTTAAACGTTCTGAACGCGCTCTAGCGCGATCCAAAACGCTCCTCAACGATATCTACGCTCCCAGAGCGTGGACCTTATTAGCAAACAACAAGCATATAGGACTTAAGGAATATTGGTGGGTGGGAGCGTACCCCTAGCTAGTACCCAAAACATACATTTCGTCCTAGCACACTAAGGAAATCCCAGAACGCGCCAATACAATAGGCAGTTCAGCCTATTATCAGCGGGACTTCGAAGTGAGATGCTAGCCCCCTCCTCCTAAGGTATAGTTAGGCGGGACAGCTCTTTTGACTGAGTACTCTGTCCTTCGACTGAGTCTGCTAGACTCTGTCTTTTTTCTTCCAGCAGCTTGTCCTTGCCAGCTGCAACGGCTCCTTGAATATGTTCGCGATTATAACCCAGTACAACCGCGAGAGCTGCATGCGCGCGTTTTGAACATGGGTTTACAGGGTTGCCTACAGGCTGTCTTTTATGTTCTTAAATCTTACTTTGAGACTAAGAGTATGGATAAACCAGTAGCAAGAGGAGCTAGGCACCAAATCCAGGGATCACAGCCCTTTTTAAGATATGTGGTTTTCCTATTGCACCAAGCAATTTTAAATTCCGGAGGTCCGGATAGGGAATCCTAAAGACATTTGCATGTAAAGGCTGGATTTCCACCTGAGAACCGTCTTTCGTCGCCAAAACTTCTTTAAGCAAAGGGAAATAGGATTCCTTCTCACCCTCGTTTCGATAATAAATAATAAGTGTACCTGTAGCCTCCACTAACTCTACTCTCAAATTCGTGTTTCCAAACTTAAAAACGAGATGACCCTTTCTGCTTTCGTAAACCCTTTCTATACGTGGGTTAAGCCTTAAGTTTTTTCCAACTTTCAATGTAGTCGGCATTGGTTCTATAAACTGTTTGGAATTTCATTATTCAACCGTAAATTAGGGGCTATGGACAGCCTTATTAGTTTTTGGTGAGGAGGCCTGCAAAAAAATGGTAAAATTCAAGATCAAAGCGAATCCCTCTGGACAATTCTACTTCCCGAAAGAGGTGCGGGAAGAACTAGGTGAAGAGTTAGATCTCATATGCGATGCTAAAGCAGGCGTCATATTCCCAGCAGGCACTCCCTTAGAACTAGTCTTGAAAAGCCTAGAAATAATCGAGAGGGACCTGGAATATCGCTTGCAATTGCAAAAGGAAATGGAGGCTTCTGCTGTGGCTAAAGCCGCAACTTAAACGCTTCTTTCAAAATAAAGGCTGACATTAAAGTTTAAACGAAGTGAGAAAATGGGGGAGAGTTCAAAAGAAACGAACACATATAAATTTAAAAACCTTGTGGCAGATTTGAAGGCCGAGGCCAAACGCTTTTTTAAGCAGGGCTTCAATGTAGTGGCAATAAAATACGAGGAAGATAAAGGGGGAAAAGTATGTAAGAAACCACTCTGCGATTGGGGTAAATGGCATACTCAGAGGCAAACATTGGAGGAGTTCGAAAGCCAAAATTGGGGCTTAGCGGATGCTTTCGCCATCGCAACCGACTACCCAAATAACGAGGGCAACTACTTAGCTGTGATCGATTTTGACACTAAGGGGGTTTCGGAGGAGGCTAAGGCTCGAGGAAGAGAGCTTTTGGCCAAGTTTCCCGTCACTCGAATGGAGAAAACCATTTCGGGTGGCGTGCATTTAGTTTATTTATCTAAGGTGAAGCCTAAAGCAGTCCGAAAGTTTCGTGACAGCCACGCGCTTGAGCTTATCGCCGGCGGCCTACTCGCAGTTATGGCTCCAAGCAAAGGCTACAGCCTTCTAAACGATAACGCGCCGACAATCGTTGAAGACGTTGAAGGGCTGTTTTACGACATTTTGGGTGTGGAGGATGAAAGAGGAAAAGCAAATGAAGGTTTTGAATCAAGCCTTTTGGAGCGATGGCTAAAACAGCTAAAGGAGAAACTAAATGTCGAAGGCGAGGGCAGACAATACATATACATCCACTGCCCGTTTCATCCACCTGACAAGCATCCGAGCTTCGCGGTTCACAAGGCTAAATATTATGCAGTAGATTTCCATAACGGGCAAGTTTATTCGCTTAAAGAGTTGGGTGAGGCTTTGGGTGTTGAGCTGGAAGGCGCGTCTGAAGGCTTAACATGTAAGCTTGGGGCCTATAGGTTGAATTTGGTGGAACGCGACGTTTTCCTTTTAGACTTCAAGGGACAGCCAATATTCACTTGTAAGCTTCACCTTTTGAACACTGATAAAAACAAGAGGAAAATCGCAGAATTAACAGGGGTTGACAAAGCTGAACTGGAGAAAAAAGTCGCCGAATTCGCGTTTAAAGCACATGTAATGGAGAAATATGAGGATAGAAGCGAAGTTGCCGAGGAAGTTGAACCAAGTCTAATTTTAGACGAAGAAACGGAAGCCCGCATAGATGCTGAAGTTGAAAGGATAATTAACGCGGAAAACCAGCTAGAGGCACTTAAACCACATTTGGACATTGTAATCGTAGGCGAAGACGAGAATAAACAGGCAATTTATACGCTTTTAGTTGGCTCAAAGTTTGCGGATTTAGACAAAAAACAAATTATTATATTGAAAGGCACGGAGGGCGGTGGAAAAACAACAATCGCATCAACGCTGACCAGCTTTTTTAGAACAAAAGAAGTTGGCAGGTTTACTGAGCACGCGCTGGAATACTCAGACTTGAAGGGCTACGAAGTCCTATTTATTAAAGAGTTAGGCAGCATGGACATGGACAAGCAAGGTGTAGCCGCAATCAAGTTTCTTAGCGCTGACGATAAAGGGTTTGTTGTGGAATTCACCGTCCGAGATGAGGAAGGCCGTTTTCGAACTGAACAGAGAAGGATTCCAGCCATAACCACGGTTAGCACAACGACAAGGCTGAGTCTTGACAGCCAATTTGAACGTAGGGCGTGGCTGTTTAACGTTGACGAAAGCCCAGAGCAAACAGAACGGGTTTTAAATTGGAAGGCCTGGTTGGGACAGCAGAGAGACGAAATCAAACTTGGGCTGCGGAAAATCACGGATTATGATTTCAGCCGATTGGTGGTTGAACGTTTCACCAGCCAGCTTAAGCCCGCGAAAATAGTTATCCCGTTTAGGGAGACTCTTGCCCATGTCCTGAATTCCAATGTCCTCCGTGTCCGCGGCGACATTGACAAGTTATACACTTTTGTCGAGCTTTACGCCC
>Ga0185307_1001762_pt1 | contig 11646 bp, 8 predicted proteins | sample LHCtaG_FD_128010 | JGI IMG/M metagenome (GOLD analysis project Ga0185307, IMG submission 128010) | Hot spring microbial communities from Little Hot Creek, USA to study Microbial Dark Matter (Phase II) - LHC4sed_matched (SPADES... | ecosystem: Environmental > Aquatic > Thermal springs > Hot... | reverse complement strand
CCAATATAACAGGCGTATGCCCCTCTCCTTGAGGTAGGATTATGTAGCATTCTGAGACTTTCCTCTTTATCACGCTTCCATCAGCAAGTACAAATTCATGCTCCCTCAAAGGGTTTAATCCTATCTTTCTCCATACATCTTCCGGTAAAACAGTATAAGTAGCACCACTATCTACTAGGAGACGAACACTCTCCTCCCCAAACGGGCCCTTAACTCTCCCGTCAATATATGTTATCGCCATTTTCTACACCGAGTGGAGGCACAACATATATTCTCACTTGGTTTAATAAACATTTAGCTCACCCATACGATAATGTCCAGATAGAGGTCTGTTTAATGGTTGAAAAACATGTTTTAACTTATTGTATGGATATCATGCTCATCATCTTTAGATGTTTTAAACATAATAGTAAAGTAGGGAGGTTAAGGTTCTAGCTGTCCTAGAGTGCATGTTTCATGGAAGCTATGGGAAAGTATCCAAGATTCTAAGCATAGTTTTATAGCCTATAAGTAAGTCCACGGTCTATGAACTGGCTAGGGAGGTCTCTACACTCAATACTGCTCATAAACCAAAGAATAGAAGATGTATAGCTGTAGATGATATGAGGAATATGGTTGAGAGGTTCTTTAGATATCTTAAGGAGAGGACAGTAGTATTCCATCATAAGCTGAGCGCTAAAGATTACATGTAGGGGGATAAGGAACCGTATCTATTCTTAAAACTATTCATATTGTATTATCAAACTATGAGGGTAGGGTAGGTGAAATGCTTATCCGGTCACTATCTATGCTTCTTCAGAGTAAATATCCTCCTTCAGGCGATATTTCTTCCAATTCTCCTGTCTTGGGGTTTACCTTAAAACCAAGAGTCTCCAGCGCGTATACTCCTAACAATGGCGTTGCCCCCTCTAGTTCGGCTATTAAGGCGGGGCCTCTCCGATCTTTAACCCTAACCTCTGCAAGAAAAATTCTAGCTTTAACTTTCCTACCATCAGCAAGTGTGAGGTTAATGGTATAAGGGGTTTCGAGGAGCCCAAGCTCTTTAATGGTTTCCGGGTCTAAGACTATGTAGGTAGACCCCGTATCTACTAGCATCTTTATGCTTTTCGAACCACTAGTACCATGAACACTAACATCTACATACACAAAACCCATTGACACCACCTAATCCCATCTAAGCATTTAAGCGTTAAACAAAGCTATAAATGAAGCGCTTCTACATAACTTGCCTTAACGACTCTAATACTATAATCCCTGTTTTATTATGAGAGTTCTGATAATGACCTTTTAAGAAGATTCTCTAATGCTTTAGGATCCTGTCAACTTTTACTTAAGATTTTGTTACTATGTCTATGGTCTCGTTCTCTCTATCTCTATTCATGCATGTCACGGATAGACTATCTAATCTATCAGGTAAATGAGTATAGTGTTGGTGAAGGCTTATTCTGTTATGCTATATGTTTCTGGTTTAAGTTTTAGAGACCTATCCGAGAGGTACTGTGTAACTATGGCTTCTAGGGGGAGAGTGTTAGGAGGTGGCTCTCCTATCGTTAACATTACACTATCTTCAAGGATTAACTCAAAATACGGTTTTACAGCCTCTTGGAGGATGGCGAAGGCTTGGGCTATTCTCTCCTCACTGACGTCGGGTAACGACGATTGGAAGAGCCATGCGAGATTTTGCCGAGCTAGATATGAGTATAGGGCGACATGGGTCTCATTTATTGAAAATCCTTCACGAAGAAGCCTGTCTTTGACGTGGGTTTCATCTACACCTGCCCACAGTCTTATCATGTCGCGGTGTATTTCGGTTCCGTAGTGCTTTCTCAGATATGTATAGGGAACATGTTGGAAATCTGCGCCCACTCTGGTTTGATGAGAAAGTCGAAACTTATCTTATTTCTCTCACCGAAGGCCATCATTCCAGCTTTTTCACCCAGCAGGCTCCAAATAACCTCGCCTGCAAGCATCGAAGCGAAAGGCTTGCCAAGCCACCAGGGCTCGTAATAGCCAAGTCCTTTTTTGATGTTTGAATCGCTATGTTGGAAGACGTGGCCTAGCTCGTGTAGAAGCCCTCCTGCTCTTGCCACTTGGGAGCCAGCGGCCACATCGTTAAGACTATAATTGTCCCACACTACATCCCCAAAGTTAAACCATATTCTATTAACACCGCCAAAAAATCCCCAACATATGTGAAAGTCAACTGTTATTTTCCCTCATCGATTCGTTGAGAAGCATGCTCAAAACCTCGTAGGCGGACTCCAACCATAATGCTGCTTTAGAAAATTTTTCATATAGATGGATATAAACCTGAGAGTATTATTATAGCTTGCGATATATATATCTTAGAGCCTACTTAAGTAAGATGATGAACCTGAGGGCCTTCCTAAGGAAGTTTTCCTGAATCGGCATCCACGGCAAACCATACATATACCCAAGCCCTCTTAACACATGGCCTCGCCTCATCAACAGCTATACACGTTTTACGATGTTTGAGAAATATCTACGATGCCACTTTTGACGTATGTTGATAAACTTAGTTGTAAGATAGAGATGAAAAAGTAAGTTGCTAGTGCTTTTTCTGATATGAATGTAGGAGAGCTTGTAGGGGCTTTTTTCTTAAAGTTTTTAGCGAGGTTTAGTTCTGAGAGTTGCTTGAATTGAAATTGTATGAAAGACTGTATGATGTTCTTTTGTTACAACATGTTAGTGATTGCTGAATATGGAGAGTCTCAATAACAAGATCTATAGAGAAGATTCGTGATAGAGAATAGATCTTCTCCATCTACTTCGTAAGCCATTATATTACTAACACTTCACTTTTAGCATACTAACTAGTAGCGATCAGATGTCGTCGTCTAAGAGAAAGTCTATAGAACATGTTACTTTACTTCTAGGCTAGTTATCTGCTCTATATTGTTTATAAATTTTTATAGAGTGTTATTTCAAAATACTTGAGGTGGCCCATTTTGAGATGGACTCGCCAGCCTTTAAGAGCAATATCTCTTGGGTTGGCTATTATGCTATTAATATCGATGTCAGTCGTCGGAGTTAGTTTAGTCTTAAACCCAGCGGTTGCAGTAGGAAGAAGCGCATGGTTAAAAATAGTTACTAGTGCTTGGAAAGGTACAAGTTGTGGAATATATGATGGTGTAGACACAGGCTTCTCTGGGGACGATGTAGAAGTTAACACTCCAATGTGTATAGATCCGAGTGTTAGCGGGTTTGCCGACAGGTTCAATGTGACCGGACTTGAGGCTTTCGTAGAGGTCTACGGCCTCAAACCTGAGATGGGCTTAATACAGATGCAGGGTATATTCGGTATAAATGCTACAGGGTTCGCTAAGATATCTTGGACAATTGATGATAACTGGGGTCTACTAGTACTTGTTAAGGCTAAAAGCTACTATGGTGAAGAGATAGGTAAAGGATCACCATTCAAAGGAATAATAATCTATGCTCTCGCCATACCTCCAAGAAGCATGACAGAAGAAGCTAAAGAGAAATTCCTGAATATGAGTGGACTCTACACAGAATGGACTAGTGGAGTATTCAATTACGTAGGTAATGTAACAATAAACGATGATGGATTAATAGACTATCACGCTGATTACTTTGATTTCAATTTGCCTAGAGCTGGCTTAGGCTCTGGTCCATTCGATATACTTAATGGAACCCACGTTGATCTTGCAAGCTTCTCCGAGATTTTCGGCAATGAGACTAAGGCTGGAACCCCCGTCAATGCTTGGGTTGCTCGTGCTACAAAGATATTCAAAGTCTTCCATGCTCACAGCTGGTATAATGTAAAAGACAACTTGAGCTTTGCACAGATCAAGATATATGATTTAGATCACACAGATCCTACCAGTGAGGCATCACTTATACAGGCTGCAGTAACAGGAGAAGATGGGCAGTCAAGATACACTAGAGAGATTTACCCCACAGAAGAGGGATTGACAGATGGAAGATTCGAAAACAACAAGTTAGTCCCAGTACCGCTACAGATATTCAACCTAGCCAACCAGACAGTATTCCATGGAGGAATAGTAGGAACTAGTAACCCAACTCTTAGCGATTATTATGTTGGCGCGCCACACCTGAATGCTACAGTTCGTATATGGTGGGAGACAGTAGTAATAAACCAGACAATATATTATGGCAAATATATTAATGGAAGTCTCTCAGCAACACTTCTACTCCCGCTTGGAAGGTATAGACCAGACTTTGTTGGACCATTAAACATATGGCATAACGTTACAAACCCGAGTGGAGACTACCCAGTAGTGGATATTATAAACGCTACCGTATTCTATGCCCACTTCTGCACCTTCGATAATGATACTGCTATAGCCTTCCCAAGCTACGACCCCGAGACTGGAAGATATGGAGAAGACTCTGCAAGATACGCTACAATGGATCTAGACGGAGATGGAGTAGAAGAGGATATGACTGGCCAGCAGCTAGTCAATGCTATAGTCTCGATCAATCTTAAAACAACAGATGATGTAGCATACTACATGACTAAGAACATATTGATGACAAACGTTACAGGATGCACTGACGGCCGACACAAGTATAGAGGAGAATTAATAGAAGATATGGCTAGACTCCCAAATGCAACAGTATGGTATGAACTATATAGAGACTCTGATAGAGATGGTATACCTGAATATTTCGAATTATTAGACGTTTCATCATTCTGGGTATTGTTCGGCAAACATGTCTACTTTAATACTAGCGTAATGTATAATCCTGGAGATGCAAGGAACCTTGGAGATATACCTGAAGGACCAACATTAACAGATATCGAAAACCCAGAAAGGATTGGAGATGAAGATGTACGAGAGAGTAACTACTTTAAAGGTAACTGGAGTATACTTGTAGCGGACGTTATTTATGCAAAAACGTTAACATTAAAAGATGATAAGCCATACATAGGGCTAGACATAATAGTTAAATGGAAAGGTGGCTGGAGAAATGTATGCCCCGGAAGCGAAGACCAAGTAGCAACAATATATGTCAAGAACCCATATGGAATATCTGCTAGAAAGATAAACTGGGTAAGCCAACCAGGATTCACTGCCATTTATAATGCTACATTTAAGAAGTATGTACCAGACGTAACTACGAAGAAATCGATCGACTGGGATACGCCTATCGTTAGGTTAGCAGATATCGTAGGGTATACACGTGGAAGACTCAATATTACAACGTATGTTTATGATGTAGTTTTCTACGTTGTTAATACTCTAGGCAACCCGCTTCCACCAAGCGATACCGAGGTCTGCTTAAGACTGCCTAACGGCAACTTCTATTGTAGAACTCCAACCATAGACGAGTCTATAGTCACAGGAATGATGTGGAGCTACAAGCACTTCGGTGAGGGAAATGCTACATTCTTCCAGCTACCTGGAAATAAAGGACCCTACGGTGTAAGAATAACATACATGGGAGTACAAGTATACTATAAGATAGATGTAATCAACATACTACAGAAGACTGAGATCTTGGTGTTGACGACAAGCTTTCCCACAACTACAACTACGACCTTTACAACTGTCACTACATATACGCCTACAACTATAACTGTAGCAACGACGATTTATAGAACATTCATACAAACATCAACGTTAACAATAAGCCCGATGCTAAAGGTGGATGTAAATATAAATGGGTATAAATGTCCTAACGATGTAGTTGCTGGACTCATTTTTACATCGTTTTCCGGCAAGCTGGTTGATGCTGATGAGTCAGTCATAATGCTTTACAATCCTAATGGAAGTGTATTGAAACTTAACTATGAAAGGATCAGCTCTGGCGTATACAAATTTAAGCACCAACTTACCGATACGTCTGAGCCTGGTACTTATGTAATATTGGTAATCGCATCTTTTAAAGAAAGCTATGCCTTATCGTCGGCCTCATTTACCGTCAATCTCGACATATGCAAACTGTTTACACTAATCGAAGATATAAAAAGGGATATATCTATCTTAAACAATAGGTTAGCGCAAACAAATGAAAGTACAAATCTAAATAGTACAGAAGAACAGCTTATCTCGTTACTAACACAACTAGAAACAGTGGTAAACAATCTCCGAGAAAATGCTGGAGAACGGCAGAAAAGCCAAGATTTAGAGCAGGTCTCTAATATGATCTCAGAGCTTAAAAATAAACTGTCCCAAGCGGCTCTTGACAATAGTAGCATAAAAGAAGACGTTAAAAGCATTCAAGAAAGACTCGAAAATATCGAGTCTATCCTGTTAAATGTATTAACAACGATAAATCGTCAAGAAGATTATTCTGCTGAGTTAACGAAGTCGGTGCCTTCAGTGTCTTCAATGCTTTCATATATGGTTGTTGCAATAACTTTTGCTGTAGGAGTGCTGTTAGCTATACTGATAATGCTGCTTAAACGTTATGTATTGAGTGAGTGAGGTCATCCAAGCCCAGACTACCTACGGTCCCCCTACTATTATAAACCATTCTCTAGGTACTCTAAATCAATATAAGATAAATATCCATCCATTCCTCATGTATATTTCTCACTGACATACTCTCCTTTTAAGTGGTTTATAACTCCATGTATATACCTTATCTTTCCCAAGCTCAGATATCATCTGAATGCACACAAGCCAACTTCTCAGTCATCACGAGTCCGATCAGAATCATTGACCTTCGATAATTAACAATTCACATCATATAGATAGAGCTTAAGCAAAACATTCTCAAACGGATTGCGTATTCTGCATGCATGGCACGGTTACGTTCGTCTTTGACTTCCTGTTCAAATACAAGGAAGAAACGATAGAAAGAAAAGAAACTATGATCCCTTTCTCTCCAAACAATAAATCAAGCCAGGAATCTTCTTTGTAGATCTTCCATTGGAACCTGAGCCCTATCTCTCTAAGACGCTTCGCAAGAAATACTTTTTCCATCGTAACGCTTATTTTCACAGCATTTAGATACCCAAACACGTTCTTGAAAAACCTGCCTGATAGCCGATATGCTGTTCTCATTGAATTCATTCTCTTGTAATCTATAGATATAGCCTGAATCTTTGGGGTCTGAATGATTTATGAACCTTCTAAGAATTGATATTGTCGTAGAATCTCTCCATTCTCTTTTTATGTATCCAAACTCCTTCTACTCAGAGAATATCCTAGACAATCTTTGAAGCCGCCTCTAACTCTTTCTAGCATATGTTATATAGTATCTTTCAGAAATGTCTTTAAGGCTTAGACCAGCAACATAAAGCATAGCAGTATAAGCCTTCTCATACAATAGATAGTTATTGAACCTTTATATCCTCAATATCCTGCTAAGGATATAGTTCAATAAATGCATAAGAAAGGCTTGAGTAAAAATTGACAACCTCCAAACTAAAGGGGAAAATAAGTCTTTTGTTAAGTGCATAGCAAGAACACAAAAACTCCTTCTAGCTTAATATATCATCTAGAATTTTCGCATTTGCTATCTTCCTAAGCGTGGTGTATCTAGGGCCTAACGGTGGAAAAGCGTTTTCCAGTTTTAACGGGCTTGCCAGTTTTCTGAGAGACCCATCCTTTAATACTATCAACTTCTTATTCTCTGAGGGGTCATATCCATAATCCTCAGGATTACTCACTGGGCTTGCCGGGTCCTTCGGGTCGATTATTCTATCTATTTCACCTATATACTCTAGTTGTGATCTTGGTCTGCCGACATACAAGGCGAAGTACCTCGGCATCTTTCTCGGCTGACGTATAAAACCCCATGCATTAAATTTCAATAGAAATTTCACGTTTTCAGACCTTGATGAACATATTAAGACTGCTCCATCCTCCATCTTCTTCAACTCCTCCATTCTAACAACGTCCGGCTCCTTCACGAAGTCTTCAGCCAGTATACTCTCCTCGACTCCAGGCTTCGGCTGAGTCAACTCTCCACGGTGAGCCTCGATTATCACTTCGATCAGCTTAATTAACTCGCCAGCATTCACCGAGTCTATCGGTATCAGCAACCTGTAGACGTGCGAGGTTTTCAGCTCAGCCTTCTCAGCCATCTCTGCAAGTTTTAATAGGTTATCAACGGATATCACTCTGATAAAGTGGCTGTACTTGCTACCGCGGACTTGGTCTGCAAGGGCTCTGATGTTCGATTCATCTCCAACAACATATAATCCGAAGACTCTTTCTATTGAAAGATCTTTCTCTTTTGAAAGACTTTCAAGATATTCTCCGAGTTGGTTGACGTCGTGTGCTATCCAAGAGCCATCTTTATCTCCAGAACTATGTGAACCCCCTCATCTGTTATCCATAAGCCATCGTACGCTATCTTACCGTGAACGCCAGTATAGCTACCAAACTCAACCTTAAAGCCAAGAAATCTGCCAATAGCTGTAACCAAGTCTTGAAATTCCTGTTGTATCTATTCTTTAAAGACTCTTCAATCCATGTCCTCAGAGTCGCAACGTCCTACTTCTCATTCATTATGAAATCTCTGAACCTCTTCTGCTCTTCGCCACCATCCCTCGGCTCTCCGTAAAAATGTCTTAAATCGCTTAGGCTTACTTGTTTGCTGACAAAGTAAGATTCCGAGATCCCTTACTTAAGCTTTTCATATCAAACTTTGAGAATCTTAAATTACCGCCACACATAATTAGTTAAGGAGCTTGAGATACCTAAAGATGTACTATGAGGGGTTAAAAGTAATCTTACTTAAGACTCTATACATTATATTATCAAACCATAAAGAGGAGTGTGGATAAAATGTTTATTCCAACATTATCCCTTTACGAACAAAAAGTTTAAACAGGATTTGAAGATGACTATTTGAGGTAGGGTTGAGGGCAGAGATTATAAGCTTGCTCCTTATTTTGCTCATTGCTGAAGGAAATCAACCAATGTTATTGCATTCGGAATTGAAGGCTGGGCTCAGGCCTTTAGAGATAACCGGTCCAACGTTTGCGGAGGTTAATGAAACTATCTCATTTATTATTACCTCGGAAGGTTTACCCGTAAAAAATGCTACTGTATTGTTCGCTGGGTAAGAAAATAAGACAGATGATAGAGGTATTGCAACATTCCAAATAGATTTTGCAGGATCATTTAAGGCCACAGCGCTGAAGGAGGGGTATGAAACTAATTCGACACTGCTTTTGGTTTTTCCAAGGGGGAATGAAAAGTTCAACATAAGATCCACCAAATCAGTGACGGATCCACAATTATGGGGCGACTTTGACTATGCGGGCAGAATGGCTGGATTTAACTATGCGAGGATAAAGGCATACTATACATATGATGAAGAAGGCAACGTCTATCCTATCATCATTACGCTTGGTGATGCAGAAGAGCTATCAGATGAAGCTGTAGAAATTATTAAGGAGAAATATCCTGGTGAGGTTCCACGACATAATTTATGGATACGGGTCCCAAATGACATCCATTTAAGAAGCTTAGCGTGGACGATATCTAGAGCTAGGGATTGGGGTTTTAAAATTTTCCTGATGGCTGAGGTATTGCCTCCCAGCGAAGAAACTGGAGGAAAGGAAGGTATTCCCCCACCCAGATTAACTCAAGATGCGCTGAAAAGATTTCTTGAACAAAGGAAAAGAGAAGCTATAATATTGACCGAGTTCGCAGAGAAACAAAAAGTGGAAATACTAGATCCAATAGGCCCAGCTTGGGCTCCAGAAGAGCCAGAAGTAGCCTTAAAGCAACTCTCACTCTATAGACGACTGCTTCCGGAGCTTAGAATGAAGTTTAGTGGTAAATTTTTGGTGCACATGATAGGAAGGATAGATAATTTGAGTGATTATAGTAGTGAGTATAACTATAGTGGTTTTGATTATTTGGGATTCTGGTTTGGTTGTGGGGCTGCTCATTTAAATACTGGCTCGCCTTCTGAATGGGCGGAGGCTGTTCATAGATACCTAAACTACGCAGAATTCATTAAAGATAAATATAAAATCGATTTATTACCGATGTATATAGCATCATTTCAGTATGATGATTATAAAGCTTTCAATGAGTTCATGAGTAATTTTAACGATTCTTACGAAGATGCGAAACTATGGTTTATGAATTTAATTTTTGACGAACTGTCAGAGATAGATGTAGCAGGGGCTGATGTTCATCCATTATGGTTCTTCCAGATGAGGTCGCATATTCCCGGTATTAGCGCGAACAAAGAGGCAGATCAAAAGTTCTCTTATTGGCCTACGAGAAGAGCATTAAATTTTGTTATAGAGCATTTCTCTCATCCTTGGAACAAGGAGGGAAAAAGTACGTTAATTATGTTACGGCATGCTGAATTAGCAACAAATTTGATAGCCGCCAAGTCATCTAATCTAAACCTTACAAGCTGGACATCAAAATCGCTGGAAAAAGCTTTTGAGGCATATAGAAATGGCAAATACAAATCTGCTGCACAAGTGCTACGAGGAATTTTCGGATTTTTCTCACATATTAAGAACCCTTTGAACATAAATGTGGATGGAGATAGAGAAGATTGGGAAATTATAGATCCCATATATTTCAATCCCAGCCAAGCATTTCCTTGGTTCAACTTAATCTGGTCTTATCGAAATGATAGCAGAGTAGGACGTGAAGTAAGGGAAATGGGTAACCTCAAGAGCGTATACGCGGTAAATGATAGAGAAAATCTCTATCTAATGCTTGATTTCCATCACAGACCTCCCACGCATCTACCGAACATTGCCATTGACGTAAGTGGAAACTGGACTCATGAGTTCGGAAAAGAATTTCACGTACCACTACATGATGGATTGACAGAGATATGGAAAGTGGCTTATATAAGTAGCGACTTTGATCCCCAAGGTCCCGGATCAGAAAAAGTCGGTGTAGCAGAAGTTAAGGTAGGAGACATAGTTGAAGTTAAGATACCTCTAAAGATATTGGGAAATCCAAGGAGAGTTAACTTAGTTGTCTGGTATCCTTGGATAGCCCCTTGGGGCGACATGGAAGTAGACCTAGTAGACTGGGGCACCCCCTCTTCGGAAAGCTCAATCTTTATGTCAACTTCTTCAAATAAGCTCTCATTAGGAGGAGCTGTTGTTGTATCAGGCTTTATCTATCCAGCTCATCCCAATTCAAAGGTGACCTTAACCTACATGATGCCTAACGGGACCATTTTAACCAGAAATGTTATTACTAAAGCTTTAGGCGAGTTTGAGGACATAATTACACCTAGTATGGCCGGTAACTGGAGTGTTAAAGCAAGTTGGAGCGGAGACTATGACCATGAGGGGACTGAAAGCCGAGAGTTCTCGTTCTCTGTCTTAAAAGCAAGAAGCTCATTGTCACTCTTAGCTTCTAGGGAGAATATCAGAGAAGGTGAGGAGATAACGATTTCAGGCTCTATTAATCCGCTGTCGGCTGGCATTACTTTAAGTTTAACTTTTGAAAGACCTGATGGCTCGGCCTTTACTGAGGTCGTTCTCACGCATTCTGATGGATCCTTTAACTATACCTTAATCCCAAAAGATATAGGAACGTGGAAGGTATGTGCAAGCTGGCTTGGAAATGACAACTATGAAGGTGCTGTCAGCCCGCCTATATCATTCATGGTTGAAAAACCTCCACCACTCTTACTACCAGTAACAATATCCATGACTTCGTCTCAGCCTACATCTGTGCCTCAACC
>Ga0185307_1001761_pt1 | contig 11651 bp, 15 predicted proteins | sample LHCtaG_FD_128010 | JGI IMG/M metagenome (GOLD analysis project Ga0185307, IMG submission 128010) | Hot spring microbial communities from Little Hot Creek, USA to study Microbial Dark Matter (Phase II) - LHC4sed_matched (SPADES... | ecosystem: Environmental > Aquatic > Thermal springs > Hot... | reverse complement strand
TGTAAAGCCCGTTAACTCTTTCCACTTTGAACTTAACCCCTAGAAGGGTTTCGGCCAGCCAAATGTTGGTTTCCAAATGGTCTGACAAAGCCCTTGTAAGATATGCTGACCTACCCTTTGCCAAAGCCACGTAGGGAACAAGCATGTCAGCCAAATGCACGTCCACAGTGGCCCTTGAAGAAACCTCCGCGAGAAGCTTCTCAGCTGATTCCACTCCCACCGCTTCGCTGGTTTTCCGCAGTTCACCTATGGCGTCGGCGCCTAAAAGTGCACCCTTATCGGTTTCAGCCCAGAGGACAATGGAGCTGCCCTTCTGCAAGGGGTTTGACTGATCATTTATTATCTGGATTTCCGCCGTTAGTCCTCTCTCGCGAAGGTAGTTTTTCGCCGCTTCCGCTTGCCGTTCAGCAACTTTTCTATCCGCTAGGAAAGTGCAAACGGAAACTCCTTTGACGGCTTTTAATGTGCCAAACTCCTCCATCAAGAGCGGTTTAGGCTCCTTGCAGGGTTCAACGGTTAAGGTTACTTCGCCCATGCCCTTTGGGTAATAGCCATACTTGTGGACTGTTATGTTGGCGTTTACGCCCATGCGCCTCAAAACTGGAAGGAACACGTTTCGCATATAGTTTATCGTAGGCGAGTGGGAAACATCCGTTCCACCTCTTGAAATGTGAAGTTGGACGGCGTTTTCCGCGAAAATGCATATGGGCAGAACCGTCATTATCAGCATCGGAATGCTTCCAGCAGTGCCAATCTCAGCCTCAAACCTTCCGCCCTTAATCCCCCTGGGCGTGAACCAAAGCTCTCGAGAGTTTAGAACTGCACCTTCAATTTTTGCTTCACAAAGTTTCGCTGCGGTTAAAACAGCTTCTAAATGCTGCGGCCTCAAGCCTGGCTGCGGTCTGTTCTGTCTAATGTTGTAGATGTGAAGAGGCTTTCCAAGTATGGAGGCTAAGGCTACTGAAAGCCTCAGGATTGTTCCGCTTCCGCTTTTCTGGCTTCCATCAATTTCAATCAACAGTCATTAAACGCTCCCTTGTCCACGCTCAGATTTTCCACAAACAATTAATAAATACACCACAAGCGTATTAAGGATTTAAAGGGCGTGAATCCAATATGAGCGAAGAGAAAGAACGCATCGAAAAACTGGCGGAGAAGGTGGATGAACTGCTAGTTGTTTTAAATAATATTGCAGAAGACCTAAGGATGGTCGCTGCATCCCTTAAATCCATTGCAGTTTCAAGAATTAGCCAACCAGCAGCGCCGGCGGCGCCTCCAACGCCGGAAACCCCGCAAGCCGAGAAGCCCTTAAACATTGACGATGTTAAGATGATGTTTCCAGAAGATTTGGAAGGCCTCCTAAACTTTGAGGACAAAGGCGAATACGTCAAGATTACGCCTCGCCAGTATCTCGGCGCAGAAAACTTTGCAAAAATAGCCCAGATAGTTCGCGGGGCTGGAGGCGACTACATAAGTGCTGGAAAAGAAAGCCACTTCCGCATCCCGAAAATTAGAGTCTAAGCCTAATTAATACCTTATTTCAAAATCCTTGAACTCGCCAGTGTAATTCTCCCACCTAACCTCCACGTTCCTAACCCATGCGCCCGGCGGCCCCCGCTTGCAAAATTCTATAAGCGCTTTTACGGCTTCTTCTTCGCCTTCGAAGACTGCTTCAACTCTGCCGTCTGGAAGGTTGCGAACCCAACCCTTAACGCCGTGCATTCTGGCCTCGCGGCGGGTTTCATGTCTAAAAAACACTCCTTGAACATGGCCGCTTACAAACACGTGGGCCCTAACCATCATGGAACAGTCTCGCCCCATTCAACAACATGCCATTTTAAAGCGTTTGTAAGCCTTCACTTTAACTTAACTCTCTCCGAGGGTCGTTTCTAATAATGCGGCGTTTGCTTTAAAAGCAAACTCTAGAAGCCTCATCTTGGAGGCTAAAGGTTTGGAGGCCAACCACGGGAAACTTTTGGTTTACGCCCCGAACTTGGCATCTTGCAGGAAAAGGCTGAAGTTGATAAAAGCTGCGGCTGAGAAGACAGCTAGAAAATTGAATTTAGGCTTAGAAATTGTTGCCTTTAAAGGCGTGGAGACACCCATCTACGTTTACTATAAGGATGGTGCTGAAGAGCCCGTCCCGCTTTACTGTGACAAAAATGGAGAGCAAAGTCCAGAGCAAGTGTGCAGGGCGCTGCGGAGCATGATGTTCGTCTTGTCCTTTCACCCGAAATATGCAGCTTTAAGGAGAATTAGAAAAGCGATTATACGGTTTTCCTAAACTTTATGGATTGGTTTTCAAGGGTTATCTCGTAAACCTGGTTGACGTCGAAGTCTATGCCCAAACTTTCATACTCCTGCTCCGTCAAGAATAGTATAATCTTTGGAATTGTGAATTGGGCTCGTGCTGGGAATATGGGCAGTTGCTGTTGCAGAGCTTGGAAAACTTCTTGCACAACCCTTGCTTCTTCGCTTTGAGGTCTTATGGCAAACTGGGGAATGGGGCGTTCTTCAACAAGCTCGATGCGTTTTCCAAGGTTTCCATCAATGTCCCGAATAGACTCGATTTTGTTGACTCTAACGCGAAACATGTGCATCACAAGAGAGAAGGAGACACGGCTATTTAGGGCTTAACTTTTTAGGGCAGTCTACAAAATGGAAAATTGCTCTTGAAGGGAAACGCGCGGTGTGGAGTAGGATAAAAGGGGAATTAGCGTTTATTCGTGGAAACTTTCTAGTGCTTCTTTTAAGCTATATTCTCTTCAACTTGGGCTATGCTCTTTCATCGCCTTTTGAGTCGCCTTTTATAGAAAAACTTGGAGCATCCCCCTTTGCGATTGGAGCTATAGGCTCCGTGGGCTCCATCATACTTTTCCTTGTTCGAATTCCCGGAAGCTACATTGTTGACAAGCATGGAAGAAGACAGATAATTGTAACCATGACTTACGGCGTCGCCTTATCAAACATCTTCTTCATTTTGGCGCCTAACTGGATTTTCTACATGATTGGAGTAATTGCCACAAACATATGCCTAATCTACCAGCCAGCCCTTGAGGCCATTGAAGCAGACTCGCTAACTCCAGAAAGGCGTGGTGTTGGCTATGCCGCCTTTAGAGTTTTGCCCTTTCTGCCATCAATCTTTTCGCCGTTAATCGCCGGGATGCTGGTAAGCCTATACTACATCGACCTTGGAATGCGCATAATCTATGGAATAGTGCTTGCCTGCGGTTTGACCGCCGCGGTTTTGCGGCATGCTTTTTTGAAGGAAACTTTAAAGGACGCGAAACCATTCAACCTAAAAGAGCTTAAGTTGGCCTTTAAGGATTCTTTGCGGGAAATTTTGGATTCTTGGAGGCTAATGCCAAAGAGCCTCGCTTTTCTCCTAGCATCGACATTGATAATTGCTTTTACAGACCCCTTCTTTTACCGTTTTGGTTCCTTGTATGTCCTTCAATTTGTGGGTTTAACCGATGTTGAATGGGGAGCTGTTAACACCATAAATTTAGCAACAATGCTTTTCTTAGGGCTGTTTTTGGGAAAAGCCGTGGATGTTTTCGGCAGAAAGAAAGCCCTTATATTGGCTCACCTAATATTCACGCCTACAACCGTTTTATTTATCCTCTCAAAAAGTTTTTCTATGCTTGCCACGGTTTACATTTTCTTCGCCATAGCCTCCGTCCTTTTCGGTTCGGCAACGTCGGCTCTACAAGCTGACATCGTTCCTAAAGAGAGGAGAGGCAGAATTTTAGGAAGCATCGGCGCTCTTTACATTCTGGTAGGGGCGTTAGGCTCCTTGTCTGGAGGCTTTTTGTACGAAAACGTGGGCTCAACAGTGCCCTTCTGGCTATGCATCCCCTTAGACATCATCGCCTTGCTAATCGTGATTTTTAAGGTTAAAGAGCCCGAAAAAAGAGAAGCTTGAACGCCTACTCCATTTCGATGGTGGCTGGGGGTTTAGGTGTAACATCATAGTAGACGGCTGAAACGTTTGGACATTTTGCCATAATTTCTTCAGCAGTTTTTTCAAGGGTTTTCCATGGTATTTCTGAAACTTGTGCTGTTAAGAAGTCTTTTGTTTGGACAGCCCTTATGCTGATAACATAGGGCCTTTTTTCCGGCAGTTCGTCCACCGTGTAAAGCACTCTTGTTATCGTCGGGTTTTCGCTTGTTATTTTCGCCTGCAGCGAAACAAGTTTCGGAATAGGCGTCTGGAAGATTTTTCCATCCGCTGCGGCAATCCTTATGCCGACTATTTTGCCGTAGCTTCTCTCGCCACCCTTCACGCCTGTGGCTTTATCCTTGAAAATTTTCACGTGCACGTTTCTTGAAGGCACGTTGAGGAGCCGCGCCACCGTCTCCTGCACATGAGTCTTTGACTGTCCTGGTGATTCCTCGTTGTCGATGATTGCTGCGAAATACTGGCTTGGCTTGTGCTCGGCAAGATTGTTTTCAACTATAGTTGTCGCCTTTTTCAAAGCCTCAAGCTTGTCCGGACGGATTTCGCCGACCACCCGCACCGATAGTCCCGGCCCTGGGAAAGGTTGCCTTTCAGAAACTTCCGGAGGCAAGCCCAAGTGTCTTGCAACCATTCGCACTTGCTCCTTGTAAAGCGTTAGCAAAGGCTCAACAACCTTGAAGCCGAACTGTTCCATAGGGTTTATGCCTATCTGTTCAAGGACGTTGTGCTGGGTTTTCACGCCACCCACAGTTTCAACGATGTCAGCGCGGATTGTGCCCTGCACTAGGATGCTGCAGCCTTCTTTTTTGGCGGTTTCGCTTAAAACGGCGTAGAAGGTTTCACGGAACTTTTTCCGCTTTTCCTCAGCATCCCTTAAGCCTTTCATGGCGTTTAGAAAACGTTCGCGGACATCCACAATCTTCACGGGCACGTTGAAGGGGTCTTTGGCGAGAATTTCCGCAACCTTTTCCGGCTCGCCCTCCCGCATGAACGCATCATCCAATATTACGCAGACAAGGTTTCCACCTATCGCCCTTCGGGTTAAAACGGCGCACGTGGTGCTGTCAACGCCGCCTGAAACAGCCACCAAAGCCTTCTGGCTTCCTATGGCTTTCCGTATCGCTTCAACCTGTGTTTCAACAAACCGCTTCGGGTCGAAATCTTCCATTTTTAAAGCATCCCTTCTTAGGTGATTATTTGTTTTAGCGCCTCACGGCTTATATATTTGCCACCCCTCGGCATTTTAGATGTTCCCAAAACCTTTTTTAATGCTTCCATTGAAACGGGAGCTTCAAGCTCGCGGAAGTTTGTGAACCTAATGAAGGTGGCTTTCTCCCGTCCCCTCAAAAATTTAAGGTAGCTCTCAAAAGAGTCTATGCATGTTTCGCCTCCGTACTTTTTCCAGAGTTCTTCGGCGTTTCCAGCCACCCGTTCAACAAAGTCGGCTATTCCCCTAATTTGCATGGATGGACGTTTAACGTAGAAAAGCAGTTTTTCAGCCTTAATCGGCCCTACAAGGTTTCGCCGCACAAAGGCGTGAAAGCTATGACCTCCTCTGGTCCTTTCGCAGAGCTTATTCCACCACTTCTCGTCAGAAATCAATATGAAACCATAATGTTCCTCTTCCAATGAGACCAGCCACACCCTTGTTAAGAGCCTTTCAGTTTTATAAGCTTGAAAAATAATATTTTCGGTGGAAAGTCTTCTTTCGCTTCCTAAAAATTTTTCATGGATTGAATACAAATCTGGAAAGGGGAAAAGCTGAAATTTTATGAGGATTTTTAAAAAGCGGCAACCCGCCTCTCTCCAAAAACCTGTTTAGATGACCTTAATCGAGGGTTAAAGTTTTTCTGTAATCCGCTTCCTTATACACTTAGCCTTCAGAAAGCTGTGGGCTGTAGGAGGCTTCCACACATGAAAACTAACGATTTAAAAGCCTTAAATGACGCTTTGAAAGAGTTAAACGAAAGCTACAGCGACTTCCTATGCTCCATGAAAGACACCGTGAAAGAAGCTAAAGCTACAAAAAAGCTTTGGCACAACGGCGAAAAACCTTGGCTTATAAAGTTGGGCCTAGCCCTAATCGTATTTCCAGAACCAGCCATAAGCGACATACTTGGCAGTCTTCTAATAGCCGCTGGAACAGTTCAGGAAGGAATCCGCCGCCGCGCCCTCCACGTGGAGGATATACCGAAAACCTTCAAAAATGTGATGAAAGAGCTACAAGCAGCAGAGGAAAGCCTAAGCCTTTCCGGAAGGCTTGGTTAAAGTCTTATATTTGCCACATGTTATAAGCATAATATGTTCGGGGTGAAAGCGTGAAGCTCGTGACGGTGCTGTTGCCGGAAGCCTACCTTGAAGGTTTAGACGAACTTGTGAGGGCGAACATGTATCCCAGCAGAAGCGCCGCTATAAGGTCGGCGGTCAGAGACTTGCTCAAGAAAGAGCTGTGGGAGAGAAGAGAAAAGTAGGCTAAAACCTTGCTAATAACGGGTAGTTAAACACTGCCAAGCAAGATTCCTAATCTTTTCGGCGGATTCCGCTGGGTTTTCCGCGAGGGTTATCGCCCGCCCCACTATGAGAAAACGAGTGCCAGCCCGCAGTGCCGATTCGATTATTCCACCTTGAGGCCCTATCCCTGGTGAATAAATTGGAACTTTCCCGCCTAGCACTTCATGGATTTCCCTTATCTTTTCCGGATAAGTGGCTCCTACGACAACACCGTCGGCGCCCCACTTTAGGGCTTTCAATGCAAAAAGAAAATATTGCGGCTTGTTCCACCCAGTCTCCGCATCTATAACCGTTTGTCCATAACCTTCATGTGCGCCTTTGTGGCTCATGTAAATGAGGAGGATTACGCCTTTCTGCATTTTTCTGGCAACTTCAAATACTGGTTTCAGGCCTTCCTCCCAGCCTACGAAGGGGTTCGCTATCAACGCGTCAAAGCCTGCAGCGAAGTAGTATTCAGCTATAACTTGGTTTGTGGCTCCTATATCGTTAATTTTGGAGTCCACTATTGCCATAAGCTGTTTTTCGTGGGCTTTTCTTAGGAGTCTCTGCAAACCATCGAAAATGCCCAGCGGCAGAATCAAATGATAGTTGATTTTCACAGCGCAAACATAGGGGTGCACAGCCTCTAATACACGTTCCGCCCTATCGAGGAGGTTTTGGCGTTTCTCTGGTTTCTCAAAAGGAAAGTCTAAGGCTAATACAATGTTCGTCTGCTTGTTCTTGGATATTTCCTCGATTTTCTCACGGAAAGCCAAGCTTAAGGACACCCTAAACTTGTTTGGGTGTGGAGCTAAAAACCTTTACTGTTCCAATTTCGCCGCCGCAAGCTGTTTTAATGTAATTTAAAGCTGTGGAAACAGCTTCTTCCAGTTGCTGTTTAGCTATTCCGGGAGCGCCATAACCCACTAGCAGAACGTTTTTAGTTTTCTCCGTTATTTTTGTTTGGTCTGCGTCTCTATGGGGGTAGATGCACAAAACCCTTTTTGTGTCGGCTAAAACCAACATGTTGCCCTTCAAAGCTAAAGGCTTCTCCATGCCAATTCCAGTGAAAGGTTCGCCTTCCTCTGCGAAACGCACATTGAAAGGCAGTGAAAGCGTGTCCCTATCGAAGCCACTTATGGGGGTTATTGTCTTCATCGAAGCTAGGTTATAAGCGTCCACAGCTGTTGAAATGGTGGGAAGCTCATCGCCATGCAACACCCGCCTCAGCAACGCTTCGCCTGAAGGCCTCGTCTTCGTTGGGTCTATGCCAAGTTTCCAGTAAAAGTCTCTGTAGGCTCGGACAACAGGGTTTTCCTTCAGCCTTTCCAAGTCGTATTTTGCCCTAACTTCAGCGTATAAAGCCCTTTTTAGTTCCCGTATTCTCTCGTTTTCCTTTTCTACGGAAACATTGTTTATTGTGCCTATGCTTATGGCTAGTTCTGGAAACTTGGCGGCAACTTCGGCGCACCAGTACACTTGGATTTGCATTTTGCAAGGCCCCTTTGTTTATTTTTGGGTAAAAATTGTTAAATATTTACGGTTTTCACGTTTCCCCTTAATGATAGGCGAGTTTGCAGCCCTTGGAGCAGCCTTATGCTGGACTGTTTCCGCCGTCCTATACAAGCGGGCTTTAACCAAAGTTTCGCCAGTTGCAGCGAACACCGTGCGGTGTGCTGGCACAAGCCTAGTTTTAATTTTGGCTTTAGCCCTTACGGGCAAAATTGGGGTTATTGCGGCACTGTCAGCCCATTCCCTCTTCCTTGCATGTGCCAGCGGCATTATCGGCTTGGGGCTTGGCGACACCCTTTACATGTTAAGCCTTAAAGCCATAGGCGTTTCAAGGGCAGTTCCGATAACGTGCACCTATCCCCTTTTCAGCCTTGTTTGGGCTTTCCTTTTCGCCGGTGAAACCATAACCCCTGAAGTTGTTCTTGGAGCAGCAGCGATAGTTTTTGGAATATGGCTTATAAGCATAAGCAAGATGGATGAAACCCTTGAAAAATCTGAGGGAAAGCTCCACTTGAAGGGGGTTGTTTTTGCAGTTTCCACAGCCATAGCTTGGTCCATAAGCATTTCAATGATTAACTTAGCCGTGAAGGAATCCATCGGTTTTGAACAAGCCTACGCCGTCAACACTGTTAGAATTATGGCTATTTCCATCCTTCTGGTTTTTTCTTCGCTGGCGAGCATGGGAAAACTTGGCTCTCTGAGGGTTGGCTGGGAAAATGCAGTTATGCTGCTGGCCGGTGGATTAGTAGCCATAGGCTTGGGATGGTTTTTCCTCACTTTCAGCTTCACCCTAATCCCAGAATCCCAAGCCGTCCCAATTTCTTCAACAACCCCACTGTTTTCAACATTGGCCAGTTTAGCCTTTCTCCATGAGAAAGTAACGGCTAAAATTGCCTTAGGATCCATAATGGTTGTCGCTGGAATATTCATGGTTTTCGCATCATAAGCTTGGAAGACTTTTCCGCTGAACAGGGATTCCATTCTTTTCTTTTTCTTGTGCGCATCGTGCCACTGAGCGGTATAGTTTTATACTGGCGTGTTTTAGGTGGAGAATTGGCGGACTGAGAAGGGAAGCGCTTACATGTCTGTGTCTCCCAGTGTTCGTGAGGTTCTTGCGAGGCGAATCGCCGGCGAGATTATCCTCTCAAACAAGCCGGGGGCCACTATGCGGAAGTGGAGGGAGCTTTTCGGCGTCTCGCAGACTACGCTTTCGGATAAGATGATGCTTTCGTCTTCTGTTATAAGCGATTATGAAAGTGGGCGTCGGAAAAGTCCGGGCACAAGGTTTGTGCGCAGGTTTGTTTGGGCTTTGTTGAAGATTGATGAGGAGCGGGGGAGCCGTTTTATCCGTGAGTTCGCCAAGCTTACGAGTTCGCCGAGTATGGCTGTTATTGATTTGCGGGAGTTTCCCATCCCCGTCCGCGTTGAGTATCTGTGTAAAGCCATTAAAGGTGAGGTTGTGGCTTGCTCAAGCCTTAACGTTCGGGATGTTTTGGGGTACACGGTGGTGGACAGCAAGAAAACCATTGAGACGCTTTCTGGTTTCGAGTATTCCCAGCTTTTCGGCGCCACCACTGAAAGGGCGTTGGTTTTCACGAATATTGGAAATGAGAACTCGCCCATGATGCTTGTGCGCATGAGCAGCCTAAAACCAAAGGTTGTCGTTTTCCATGGAGTTAAGCCAGACGAGTACTCGATTAGGCTGGCGGAATACGACCGTATACCCCTAATCTACTCGGCGCTGCCAACCGTTGAGCAGCTTGTGAAGTCTCTTCGGAAACTTTACCGTATTGCTCTGCGTAGGAAGCTTGGCAAGGCAGTCCGCCCGCCTCCAAAAGTAAGCACTTAAATGTTTAAGCGTGTGTGGGCGTGGTTAAGCCTTGATAAAGGTTGGGTGTTGCGGTTTTCCAACTTCTATGAAACGCTACTTTGAAAATTACAGCCTCGTGGAGTTGAACAGCACATTTTACGAGTATCCACGCCTAGAAACGGTTGAGGGGTGGCGGGAAAAGGCGCCTGAAAACTTCGAGTTTACGGTTAAGGCTCATCAGGATATAAGCCACAAGGCGAAGATGCGGGTGGACGAAAACAGCCTTAAAGCCTTCGAAACCATGAAGCAAATATGCAAAACTTTGAAGGCAAAAATACTCCTATTCCAGACGCCGGGCTCTTTCCGTCCGGACAAGCTGGGCGAGGCGGAAAAATTCTTCGCAAACATAAACCGTGAAGACCTAACCCTTGTATGGGAGACCCGTGGGCCAGAGTGGGAAAAACCCGAAGTCGTGGAGAAGCTTAGCCAAGTTTTAAGCCGCCTAAACGTGGTGCATGTAACAGACCCCTTCCGGGTTTTGCCAGTCTACACTGGCCAAATCGCCTATTTCCGGCTGCATGGGTTGGGCAAGGAACTCTACTATTACCAGTATACGGATGAGGAGTTGCGGAGGCTTGGCGAAATAGCCAAAAATTTTGAGGCTGAAGGCAAAACGGTTTACGTGCTTTTCAACAACCTCTCCATGTTTGAGGATGGACTACGCTTCATGCAGTATCTTTCAAGCGGAAAATTCCCAAAAATCACTAGCACGGTTGGCTTGGAATCCGTTAAAAGCGTTATAGCGAAAACGCGTTATCCAGCACCAAAAAGCATGCTGGTTAAGAAGGTGGGCTGGAGACTTGTAGAAATCGAGGAGGGTCGGCAGGTTAGGCTGGCGGAGCTACTGGCGGAACTGCCATCAAAAACCTACAAAAACCCAGAAGAAATCCTAAAAGAGTTAAAAGCCGCCAAAAAGCTAGACTGAAACAGCCAACCCCAGTTCCAAAATTTTTGCCTTAAGCAGCCTAAAATCCTCAATGAGCAACTGTTTATATTTGGCACTATAGAGTCCAGCCGCAGGATGCAAAGTTGGAAAAACAGTCACAGCAAAGCCCAAAACTTTTGCTTGGTAAAATTTGCCCCTAGCCTCTGTTATGCCCTTAAAGGGCAGTTCAGCCTTTGCGAAAATGTAGGCTGTTGAATAATTTCCAAGAGTAACCATGATTTTTGGCTTTATAGCCACTATTTGCCTATCCAAAAAGGGCGTACAAGCCTCAATCTCGCTTTGGGCTGGCTCCCGGTTGCCTGGCGGACGACATTTCAGAACGTTTCCAATGAAGACTTGGCTTCTGGACAAGCCAGCCTCAGCCAAAAGCGAATCCAAAAACTTTCCAGCCGCTCCAACAAAGGGCTTGCCTTTAACGTCTTCCCAGTAGCCCGGGGCCTCCCCAACAAACATTATTTTTGCTTCTGGACTGCCATCACCCGGAACAGCGTTCTTGCGGGTCTTCCAAAGCCCACAACGCCTACAAGCCCTAACCTCAGAAGCAACAGCCTCCAAAACAGCCTCCTCTGACGATTTCATGCCTTCCAACCAGTTTCAGTGATATGCTGGGAAGCACTTATTAGGATTGCCAAACGAATAATTCAGCGGAGAAGTGCCGAGATGGGCTCTGTTAAGGTTAAAGTGAAAATTCGAAACATCCACAACCCCGAACTAGAAGCCGAAAGGGAACTTCTCGCCGACACAGGCTCAATTTATACGATGATTAAACGCAACTTTCTTGAAGGGCTTCAAATAAAGCCGCGGGGAAAGCGAAAATTCAAAACGGCTGACGGGAGGCTTGTTGAACGGGAGGTTGGAGCCGCAGAGATAGA
>Ga0185307_1001758_pt1 | contig 11672 bp, 10 predicted proteins | sample LHCtaG_FD_128010 | JGI IMG/M metagenome (GOLD analysis project Ga0185307, IMG submission 128010) | Hot spring microbial communities from Little Hot Creek, USA to study Microbial Dark Matter (Phase II) - LHC4sed_matched (SPADES... | ecosystem: Environmental > Aquatic > Thermal springs > Hot... | reverse complement strand
AGTTTACTGAAAAATATGAGTGCAGTGAAATTCGTGAGAAATGCGGTTTCTTGTCTGTGGAGGAGACTTGGATGGCACGAGAGAGCAGCAAAACACTAGCTAGGCTGGGAGTTGCGCATATTTTGCTCAGTAAAGACGAGCTGAACAAACTTGTGCCAAACATAATCGTTAAAGATGAAGAATTGGGTGTCTATACTCCTGGCGATGTATTAATCAATATTTCATACCTGTATAGAGCCATGAGAAAGATACTAAGAGAACTCAATGTAGCAATTTATGAGCAAGTCTTGATTAAAAAAGTCGAAGAAAAAGAAGGGTACGTAGTGGCTGTTAGGAGTAATAATCATGTAGAGTTAAAGGGAGATCATTATGTTTTTGCTGCCGGACCATGGAACAAGGATCTCCTCCGCTGTTCGGGAATATGGAGCCCACCAACGATCATATACATTTGTCAAGCCTTATCATTTTCAAGGCCCGCTGATATGAAGATTATTCCAACCTATTTTCAAGACTCGCATGTCTACCTTAGGCCAGAGGGCATTTCCCAGCTGATCGTGGGGAATGGCTACGCAAAGATAGTAGAAGATCCCGATGATTACCCGGCAAGAGCGGAGCCTGAATACATCGAGGAAATATCAGAGAAGTTGTGCGAAAGATTGGTGGATCCTTCCCAGATAAGGTTTATAGGAGGTTGGTCAGGCCCGTGTAGCACAACACCAGATGGTTATCCGATGTTAGGAAAAATCCCCGGCCTCAAAAATGCATACATAATTGACGGCCTCGACGGCTATGGGATAATGAGAGCGCCCGCGATGGCTGAATTATTAATCCACGCAATATCTAAAGACGTAATGGATGATTTGCCTAGCGAGTTTGACCCGGCGCGGTTTAACGGACTCAAAAACTTTGAACCTAAAGTCATAGAACTCCACTCATGAATCATTTTTTATCTTTTGCTGTTTTAATTTGATTAATATTTCTCTTGCTTCCTCTGCAGATTTTACATGAGTAATTATATTTTCGTCGCTTATATTATTTAGTGACCCGCATTTATAACATCTAAAGGTTTTAGTCCCGGTTGTGACTCTGAGCTCGCCACATTTTGAGCATTTGACAATCAGGAATCTCTTCATCGCTCCAATATGTTGTCCTCATGGTTTTGATATTTATGAGTATTTTTTAGAAATGTAGAAATATGCCGGTCAGTGTTATGTGTGGTTGAAGCATTGGTGGATCTCCCAACTCCAATTAGGGACAATTATGGATTGATGCCGGCTGGGACCGAGCTAGTGATTTACTTAGTGTTGACACCATTCGTTTCAGTTTTTATCTATGGAGTCTATCTAAGAATAAAGTCATACGGAGGGATAGATGCAATTAAATTTCTTACGAATTTTAGAATGATTGATTATTCATCTTTTTTGAGGAATGTACTGCTCCAGATAAAGATGGTAAAGGAGTTGTATAGTGGCTTCATGCACGTCGCAATAATGTATGGAACAATAGTCTTGTTTATCGGGACGCTATTAATATTCATTGAGCATGACATTCTAAGATTCTTCGGGATTAAGATGCTGATGGGTAATTTTTACCTAATATACGAATTATTACTCGACCTGTTTGGATTACTATTCATCATTGGGCTTGTACTAGCAATTAATAGGAGAATAGGATTCTCGAGGCTGAAAAGGCTAAGAAAAAAGAATGAATATACCGCGATTCTTGCTGGACTATTATTCATCGGCTTGACAGGCTTCATACTCGAGGGACTCAGACTACTCATAAGCGATGTGTATTGGTCAAAATTTTCCTTCGTCGGATGGCTTATCTCAGAATTTTTTAGAGATGTTGGATTTGAAAAGTCGCTCGCCCACTCGACGTATCAAATTATTTGGTGGATCCATGCCTTGACAGTGTTCTCATTAGTAGCGTCCATCCCCTACACTACGTTGATCCATTCTTTCTTGGCCGCAATTAATGCTTCACAGGCACGTGTCAAAGAGCCCGGTACTTACTTACCCACTACTCCGTTTAGGCTTACTGAGCTCTCAGATACAGACCTCGAAGTAAAGATTGGCTATAAACGAATTGCTGAGCTCAGTCCTATTCAGAAATTAGCCATAGATTCTTGCACAGACTGTGGAAGATGTGAAGAAGCATGTCCAGCCACTGCTTCTGGGACGCCTCTATCTCCGAGCAATCTAATTCAGAAACTGCGTCTTGAGCTGCGACGCTCACCCCTAGAGAACTTATTTGAGGCAGGCATACTCGGCATGAATGAAGTCTACGCATGTACCACTTGTGGAGCGTGTGTTTATTCTTGTCCTGCCTCAATCAATCCACTCGAGTATCTAATAGAGGCGCGCAGATCATTGGTCTCGGAGGGGAAGTTAGAGAGACAAATCATAAGATTGCTTACGAACCTCTCACGTATGAAGAATCCCTTCGGCCTCTCACGCGTCACTAAAGAAAATGTAATCAAAGAATTAAGATCGCTAGGAGCGAAAACACTCGATGAGTATCCAGAGGCCGAGTATCTGTACTGGCTCGGATGCATGGCTCTGTTCGATGAGAGGATACGCAAAGTAGCTAAAAGCCTAATAAAAATAATGATTAAGTGCGGAGTGAGTTTTGCAATACTGGGTACAGATGAAGTATGTACTGGAGATCCAGCCCGTAGAGTTGGTGAAGAGGGAAGATACCAAGAACTCGCGTACCACAACCTCGAGATTCTAAAAAGATTTCCTAATAAGACAATATTAACGCACTGCCCTCACTGTTATAATATATTCAAAAACGAGTATAGAGACCTAGGAGTAGAGTTGAGGGTGATTCACCACACTGAGCTACTAGCCATGCTTGTCACAAGTGGCAAGTTAAAACCACCAACAAACGGTGCTAAACTGACTCTCCACGATTCTTGCTACCTTGCACGATATAATAAGATAATAAATGAGCCGAGAACCGCGCTTTCTGGCACCAACCTATTAGAGATGAAACATCACGGCATGGATACTTTTTGCTGTGGTGGTGGCGGAGGCAACTATTGGTACAAGGTGAAGAGAATTGAGAGAGAAAGTGTTCTGAGGATTAAAGAAGCGATCCAGGCAGGCGCAGAGGTCCTAGTCGTTGAGTGCCCCTACTGCCTCGCAATGCTTGAAGATGCTGCTAAGTCTACAGAAAATAAAATAAGGGTTTTAGATATTGCTGAAGTGTTCGAGAATGACTAACTCATTGATCGATGAAAAACAAATTATCAGAATGCTTGTTTGGAAAAGATTAGAAGATAGCGGAGTAGCGGAGTTTCCCAAGCCCATCATAGGTAGGATTCCTAACTTTATTGGAGCTGAAGCTGCCGCCGATTTACTTTGCGGTCATAGTATCTATCGAGATGCAAGAGTCATTAAGGTGAGCCCAGATTCTCCTCAAAGACATGTTAGGAAAAGATGTTTAATGGATGGAAAATTGTTAATCGTCCCTACGCCTAGGATCAGGGATGGCTTTCTGATGATTGATCCTCAGAAAGTTCCTAGGAGCCAATTAGATTTTGCCTGCACAATTAAGGGCAGCTATCACTTCGGCCAAAAGATACGGCCAGAGGATATCCCAGAGGTCGATCTAATCGTAATTGGTTCAGTAGCCGTTACGAAGGATGGATGGCGCCTAGGTAAGGGTGAAGGATACTCTGAGATCGAGTACGCAGTCTTAAGGATGCTTAACAAGGTCGACGAAGACACTCCGATAGCAACAACTATTCATCACCTACAATTAGTGGAGAGCGTTCCCCGCGAAGTATTTGACGTCCCAGTTGACTTCATCTTCACTGAGGACAGAGTTTTAGAGGTCTCTCCGCGAAACCCACGCCCTCTTGGGATTATTTGGAGCCTGCTTCCTCCCAAGAAACTAAGAGAAATTCCAATACTTGGCGAGCTTAGAGAAAAGATGCGAGATAAAGCCTTATAGTAAAATTACCGATATCTATGAATACCTAGGGACGTGGGTATGCTTAACATACATGTATGCGTAAAGCAGTCAATAGACATTAATACGCTTGAATTTGATCCGGATACGCTTAGGCCATTGGTTGAGAATGCGGAATATAGGGTCGGCGATGCTGACTTGAATGCTGTTGAAGAGGCAGTTCGAATAAAAGAGAAAATGGGTGGAAAGGTTAGCCTTCTATGCGTGGGCTCTGATGTCAGGACAGCAGTCCTGAAGGAGGCAATGGCTATCGGCGCAGACGATGCCTACGTCGTAAGCGACCCATTGCTGAGAAATGCAGATCAGTGGGTTTATGCAAACGTCTTAGCATCCCTCTCTAAGCGATTAGGAATTCCAGACATTATTCTTTGTGGTGAGTCATCCCTCGACGATGGGGCGTACCAAGTCGGTCCTAGACTCGCTGAGGAGCTCGATCTACCCAGCATAACACACGCAGTTAAGATAGAGTTTAGAGATGGAGTAATTATTGTCGAGCGCGCTGTCGAAGACGGCGTCGAAGTTTTAGAGACGGGGCTTCCCGCGGTGATCTCTGTGGGCCTTGAGATTAATACGCCTAGGCTTCCAAGCCTACTGATGATTAGAGCGGCATCAAGAAAACCAATAAATTTTGTCAGCATACAGGAGCTCGGCTTGACTAGCGATAAACTGACAAGCCGGTCTAGAATGGTTGAAGTGAAGGCCGTTAAGACTCAACGTAAAAATATAGTCTTGACGGGCAGCTTAGAGGAGATCGCATCTAAAGTTGTATCAATAATTAGATCTGAAGCGATGATGAATAAATGATCACCGCAATAATATTCATGGATGATTGGTCATTCGTCCATGAACTCTTATCCACCTGTAGAGCGCTTGGACTAGATAATCTATTGATATTTAGCCCGGAGGAATTGGTCGACGTTGAAAAGGCAAGCACATATGGAGCGAGCGAGATAATTTCCTATAGGTCGCCGCCGATTCCCCCATGTGTCTCTCGGTTATTGATTCAGGTGGTCTCTGAGAGACGTCCCAGACTCGTTGTCGGATTGGCGAGAAAGAATGTTAGAGAAATCTTTGGAAGGGCTGCTCAGAGATTAGCCGCGTCTTGCGCGAACAACTGCACCGATATCGAGATTGTGGGAGACGCCGTTAGGATACGCAGGCCTGTCTTAGGAGGGGGATACGTAGCTGTCCAAGAGTTGGCCGGCTCGCCGGTCTTCGTCACACTTCGACCAGATGCTTTCAAGCTCTCGCCCAATAACTCGGCTAAAAAACCGGTGATAACGTCAATTGACATGACGCTCAAGGGTTGGGAGATCAGGATAATTGATAGGAGATTATCGGAAAAAAGCCGTGTTGACTTATCAGTGGCTGAGAGGGTCGTCGGGGTTGGCAGAGGCTTCAGAAAGAAAGAAGATCTAGAATTGGCCGAGGAACTAGCTGAGCTAATATGCGCGGAGGTTGGATGCAGTAGGCCGATATCCAGCGACCTGAAGTGGCTGCCTGAAGATAGACATATTGGACTCTCTGGAAAATGGATACGACCAAAGCTATACATAGCAATCGGCATATCTGGACAAATACAGCACGTTGTGGGTGTAAAAAACGCAAAAACGATACTGGCCATAAATAATGACCCAAACTCGCCCATTCATAGGGAGGCGGACTACTCCGTAATTGCCGATCTCTACGAGTTCCTGCCAATACTGATTAGAAGACTAAGAGAAGAAATGGGCAAAGAGCGGAGATAATAGCTAACGTCTTGGTCACAACCATAAATTATAGAAGATGCGTAAATTACTGGAGATGAGAGTGGCGTTCCAGGGCGAGAAGGGCTCTTACAGCGAGGAGGCAGTAATCAAGCATTTTGGAGCAGACGTGGAGCCCGTCCCTAAGCGGACAATATCTGCCGTTTTCTCAGCAGTAGAGGTGGGAGAAGTGGATGCAGGAGTAGTCCCGATAGAGAACAGCATTGAGGGAAGCGTAACTGAGACGTATGACTTGCTCTTAACAACCAGTCTAAAAGTCACAGGTGAGATATATCTGAAGATTGTGCATTGCCTCATCGGGCTACCAGGAGCAGATATTAGGTCAATCAAAAGAGTCTACTCTCATCCCCAGGCTATCTCGCAGTGTAGAGGCTACATCGCATCAATGGGCTTGGACTACGTGAGCATCTACGATACTGCCGGAGCGGTTAAACTCATTAAGGAGACAGGAGACAAGACGGCTGCAGCCATTGCTAGTGAGAGAGCGGCCGAGATTTATGGCATGCAGATACTTGCACGCGGCATTGAGGACTATGGAAGGAACTATACCCGTTTCCTTATTATTGGAAAAGACAGTCCTCCCCTCGGGGAGAGAAACAAGACCACCGTTATATTCACTCTTACGCACGTCCCCGGTGCTTTGTATCATGCATTAGGCGCTTTCGCCCTCCGTGGAATAAACCTCACAAAGATAGAGTCGAGACCAACGAGGAGCAGGCCGTGGCAATACAACTTCTACATCGACTTTGAGGGAAGCATCGAGGAACCAAGAGTAAAGGAGGCCCTGGCCGAGCTCTCAACAAAAACCCTATTCCTCAAGGTCCTGGGATCGTACCCTATGGCGTTGGTGGAATACGAATAAATAAGAGAGAGTCTCTATTTTTACATCCATGGAAATTCCTAGCGATGGATTATCAGATGAAGAGATACGAAGGATTCTTTCTCTGAAGAACGTAGCAGTCGTTGGCATGTCGCGAGACCCCTCAAAACCGGCACACTTCGTCCCAAAATTTCTTTTGAAGCATGGCTACAATGTTGTTCCAGTAAATCCGTTTACTGGTGAAATATTGGGCTTAAAGGCTTATCCCTCGCTTAGGGACGTCCCAGTAGAGATAGACATCGTCGACATTTTTAGGCCGTCTGACCAAGTCTATCCAGTGGTTAAAGAGGCTTTGGTAAAGAGCCCCAAAGTTATCTGGATGCAGGAAGGGATCTACAATGAAGAGGCAGTGAGACTTGCACGTGAAAACAAGATAGTGGTTGTCTGGAATAGATGTATGATGAGGGAGCATAATAGACTATTCGGATCGAGACCATATATTTCTATGCGCAAACTCTAATACTATAAAATTCCAAGTAATGAAACGTCGAGCTCCAGCGCGGCGACCGGCATCTCTATCTTAAACTTCTCGAGCACTTCCGGATGCAGCTCGCCCATGAATCCTATCTCTACGTTGTCCTTCAACAGCGCCACAGATCTTCCAGGAATCATAAACGGATAATCCTTGGCATTTATTCCAATATCTATCTGTAGAGACCTAGCTATTTCTTCCTCTATTGATTTAATCTCTGAGTACGATGCAGAAGAATGCGATGTGACGAGGCATAGATGTAGTTTACGGACGAATTTCTCCGGCACGCTCTCATCTACTTGAAGCGTGTCGCCCAACTCAAAAAATCTCTGCGGCAAGGGGTTGTGCTTGTTTATTGCTAAGCACTCAAGAAGGCCTGGCAGCAATCTCACTCTCAAAGTATTGTACTCAATTGATGCAGGGTTCAGGATGTCTGGAGGATTAGGATCAGTTATTCCTAAAAATTCATATTCTTTCTGCTTGTTTGATAGAGTTGTATTTACGGCCTCGGTGAAGCCCAGTCCAACCATGAGCATTCTCAGGATCCTCAATACTTCTGTCTCTCGAGTCAAGCGGCCAAAATTGGCGGTATATGGAACGATCGGTGTCAGCTGTGAATAGCCTATGCCTATCGCTATTTCTTCCGCGAAGTCTACTGGGTGCATAATGTCTACCCTATATGCAGGCACTTCTATCTCGATATCATTACCATCTGGCCGCGCATCTAGCCTCATCCTTCTTAATGCTCTCAAAGCGTGTACAGGCCGAATGTCCAAACCTATCAGAGATGCCTGCTCCTTCAAGTTGATTTTCCACCTAGTGGGCGTAAGATCTGGAGTAGTTACTCGCCGATTACCATACATGACGTCCACGCTGTATATAGTACCACCCATATCGTGGAGAGAAGTTACAAGTATGTTGAGGGCATCAGAAACTGCCTTGAAATCGGTTCCAGTCACGTCGATGAATATGTCCCTCGTAGCCGGTGTTAACTCAGTTAATCGAGAATTAATGATTGGTGGAAATGAAAGAACCTCATCGTTAGAGGACATTATGAATGGAAAGTATTTCTTCCCTTCGAGTATTGCTCCATACTTAACTCCTGTGCTGGTCTCTTTAAGAATCTCGATTGGAGTCATCTTCCTAGTTTCTCCTAGCGGTACGAAGCTAATGGAGTCTGGAGGAATGGCCCTGTAGTAAACTGGTGGTTTGACCTTAGAATAATCGTGAAGACCAATGGCGACCTTTCTTCTATCCCTCCCAATAATCCAGTGGAGATCCTCCTGCATAGCGATTATCTCCTCTATAACTTCTCCCTTCAGCTCGAGGTTTTTTATTATTGCGGAGACAACAAACGGCCTCACTTCACTCACCTTTGGATCGACTATCAGCTTTACGCCTGAGTCGTAGACTCTATAACGGGGCATGCCGGTCTTTAATCCAAGAATGCCCTGTAGTGCTCTAGCAACGCCCACGACGCTTGAAAAGTCAGGCCTGTTTGGGTTGTATTCTGCCTTTACGTAGTCCTCACCTACTTCTTCAACGGCGAGTCCTAGCTCGCGAATCGCCTCAATAAGCTCGGCTATCTTGATCTCTCTTCCAAGGAGGGCTGATAATCTACTCATCTTAAGAGTAATCGCGGGCATGTCCTACTCACGCTCCCTCATGAGCCTGGAGGAGGTTACTGGCACGGATCTTATCCAAGATAGATCGTTGCGGTAAAGCTCTCTAATATCGCTGAGCTTGAGGACAGCCATTGCTAGTCTTTCAAGTCCCAATCCCCAGGCTAATACTGGATACTTTACCCCGAGAGGCCTCGTCACTTCTGGTCTAAATATTCCCATACCGCCAAGCTCTGTCCACTGCCCAGATTCTCCGAGCAGCACCTCAACCTCGGCCGAAGGCTCCGTGTATGGAAAATAACTAGGCCTGAACCTGACATTTTTTATACCGAGCCTCATATAGAACTCCTTGATAATCCCCATTAGATGCCGCAATGTTACAGACTTATCCATCAAAATGCCCTCGATCTGGTGAAGCTCGGCCAGATGCTTCCAGTCGACCTTCTCGTTCCTGTACACCCTGTCTACGGTAAAGACTCTAACCGGCGGCTCGTTATGCTCGCTTAAGTATCTAATTGTTGTGGCAGTAGTGTGTGTCCTTAATATTAGTTTGGAGGCCTCGTCGAGGCTCCATTTATATCCCCATCCCCTCGAGCCAGTGTCGCCACCATCCTCATGCGTCCTCCTCACAGGATCGACAAACCTTACCGGCGGTTCACCCCTGCTAGGATTTGCTAAGTAAAAAGTGTCATGCATCTCTCTGGCCGGGTGGTCCTGAGGCTGAAACAAGGCATCAAAGTTCCAGAATGCTAGTTCGACCAATGGTCCACGTATCTCCTCAAAGCCCATCTCAATAAAGGCCTCCTTCACCATGTCAATCAGCATCGTCAATGGATGAAGACGCGCAGCAAAAGTCGCCTTAACAGGCGCGTAGAGATTGTATCTTGAAAAAACGACCTCTCTCCACTTTCCCGACGAGAGTAGTTCCGGCGTGAGCTGGCTGACCTCCTCAACTGCAGCTAGAAGCTTATCGCCTAGTTTTAGCGCCGTCTCGGTTGGCGTTGCTATATGAATTATGTCCTGAGTAATTTTTACGATCCCAGGCCTCCTCGAGAGTCTTTCACAAGCTTCTGCATACGGCCCGAGACTTGAAAGCGATCTAGGGCCGGCCTTAAGTAGCTGTAAGACTATTTCCTCCTCCGTCCGCTCCTTCGGATATTTCTTAAGTTCAAGGACCGCCTCGTTGCCCCTCCGCGTTATCTCGATCCATCCATTTTTCTTTGCCCATATAACTCCTATTCTAAGCTCTTCTTCGGAGAGGACGCTAGATGTCCGAATGTCAGCTAGTTCTGCCTCGCCGCCTATTCTTTCTAGGAAATCTACTAGCCGCCTCTCTGGAAGTCCCTTCTCGGCATATATCCTTCCTTCATTGTCGAGCTCTACTTTTTTATCAATAATGTTCTCCTCGACCTTTACGAGGTTTTTAGAAACTAGCCACTGAGCGGCCTTAGCCACGGCTCCCTCTTCTAGGCCAGCCTTCTCAGCAATTACCGCGAAACTCGCGGGCCCTGTCTTTGTTAGGATTTGTAGTATCCGCTTCTCAATGGGGTGTAGGATTAATTCCTCTCTCAGCGGGCCGTTGCTCATCCTTTTCGCCTTAACGAAGACTAGCCCTCTAACTAATATCTTTCATCTCCCATGTAAAATGATATTTAATTAGATGGATACACGTGGTTTAATCGGCAGGCATGGAGAAAAAGCAGCAGGAGAGCCCATCTATAATATATGGACTACTCACCGACTCCGAGGTCGTTGTAGATGATAAGTCCGCCATTAGCGATCTTGTAAGCAGAGGGTACGGAGACCTCACCGATAAGGGTGTTATCAAACTCAACTCCTGCGAGGCTCTCTATCTAGTTGAAAACAACAGATTAATCGTCAAAACCAAAGATGGAAACGAGCTGAGTTTTAATGAATTGCTAAGAAAACTGCAATTACGGATTCCCCGGTTGTGGCTCCTATACCTCGTGTACAGAGACCTCAGACGTAGAGGATACGTCGTTAAGGAAGGATTCGGCGGTCCTCTCGCATTTAGAGTCTACGAAAAAGGAAGGCCAGACCAAGCATTATATCTGGTCTATCCATTCTTTGAAGGCACGCCTGAAAGCATAAACAGCCTCCTCGAGGCTGTACAATATTCTGTAAGTAAGGATAAACAGCTCGTAATTGCAGTAGTTGAGAGAAGGGGCGAGGTGATTTATTACTCATGCTCAGAGGCGAATCTCAAAAACCTCTAAACCCATTATCCTTAGCATGGGCATACATATCTATGTCGAGGCCGCCAAACGGGCTGCTGATGTTTTTGGCCGTAGTCGTCGGCTCGTACGTCGCGTCCAAAAGCCTCCCTCAACCACTAGAGCTCTTCCTAGCGTTCCTCACAGCTTACTGTCTAAACGGATCATCGATGGTGATAAACGATATTATTGATAGAGAGGTTGATAAGATTAATGCTCCTTTCAGACCCATACCGTCAGGCAGAGTCAGCGTTGGAGCAGCAGTAATTTATGGAGGAGCATTAGGATTCATAGGACTCTTCTCATCATACATCATAGGAATTAACACGCTGATCGTCGCTATAATATTTTACACGATAGCAACCATATACAATGTCTGGCTTAAACCCTTCGGGCTTATCGGAAACATAGCCGTAAGTTCTGCAGTCGTGGCGCCGTTCCTTTACGGCTCCGTATTGATGCTCAACACGGTATCTCCCGGTGTACTCATTCTTGGGTTCCTTGCCTTCCTAGCCAACATGGGCAGAGAGGTCATTAAGGGGATAGCAGATATTGAGGGAGATGCATTAAGAGAAGTGTTAACCGTCGCTAGAAGAAGAGGTAGTAGGAGGGCCTCGCAGATCGGCGCAGGCTTCATCATAGCGGCCGTCGTGTTGAGTCCGCTGCCCATTGTCCTAGGCATACTCGGCTGGACCTATCTATTTTTAGTAACCATAG
>Ga0185307_1001757_pt1 | contig 11673 bp, 13 predicted proteins | sample LHCtaG_FD_128010 | JGI IMG/M metagenome (GOLD analysis project Ga0185307, IMG submission 128010) | Hot spring microbial communities from Little Hot Creek, USA to study Microbial Dark Matter (Phase II) - LHC4sed_matched (SPADES... | ecosystem: Environmental > Aquatic > Thermal springs > Hot... | reverse complement strand
CCGCCTATTCATATCTTGGCAAAATCCTATATGTTTACGCAGATTCCACATGTACAGGCCTCCGATACGGAAGACCTACATGGGAGTTCGCCAACCAAACCGTAAAAGAGTTCATAGAACTGGCCATAGGAATCCGAAGCGACCAGCAGAAAAGCAAAGCAAACATAGCCTTAATTCAGCAGCCAACCCCGCTGCGGAGAATCTTTTAAAGGCCATTGCTGGCCAATCCTTTGACCACTTTTATCCACAACCCTTAACAAGCTGCACCAGCTCCCATATGTAAATGTCTCCTTTGGAGCGCCTTGATAAGCTTGGATGCAGTTAAATCAGTAAGCCTCATCAAAATATACCGTGGCAAAGAAACAGTTGAAGCCTTAAAAGGCGTCAGCCTATCCATTAAAAAGGGCGAGCTTTTCACCTTGCTGGGTCCGAACGGTGCTGGTAAAACCACCTTTCTTAGGATAATTTCCACTCAGCTTTTGCCAACAAGTGGTGAAGCCTATGTTTTGGGGTTTGACGTTTTAGACGAGGCTGAAAAGGTGCGGGAGAACATAGCCGTTGTTCCACAAGATGTTGCCACTTACGGTAATTTTACACCTTGGGAGTACTGCTACTATTTTTCGCTTCTTCGCGGCTTCACCAAGCCAAAGGCTATGGAAATGGCTGAAAAATCCTTAAAGGCTGTTGAACTGTGGGATTTGCGAAACCGCACGTGCGCCACACTTTCAGGAGGCGAAAGGAAACGGGCGATAATTGCAGCGGCTTTGGCTTCAGACGCTGAAGTGCTTATGCTAGACGAGCCCACAAGCGGCTTGGACGCGGTTGCACGAAGAAAAGTTTGGGCTGTCTTGAGGGAAATGGTCGAACAGGGCAAAACAATCCTTTTAACAACCCACATAATGGAGGAAGCCGAAATAGTTTCTGATAGGCTGGCAATAATCAACAAGGGTGAACTGGTGGCGCAGGGAACAGTGGAAGAAATCAAAGGCATGGCGAAGGAAAAGTTTAGGGTTGTGGTTGAGGGAAGCCCTAAAGTTTTGGAAAAACTCGCCAACGCCAACACCTCAGTAAGCTTTGGCAACAGAAAAATAATTTATGTTGAGGATGGAGACGAAGCCATAGAACTTGTGAAAAAGGCGTTAAAAAACGGGTTGAAAGCTGAGGCTTCGCCCATAACATTGGAAGACGTTTTCGTGAAACTTATTGGCGGAGGAGAAGAATTTGAAAGTCAGAAAAATGGTTAAAGACGCCTTAGTAGTTGCTGCCCTAAAATCTATCCCCGACCTTAAAAGGCAGCCTTTAATGTTGATGGTTATGGGGTTAATAAGTGCTTTACCCCTCTTTTTCATTCTGATTTTCGGAGGCGAAATCAGCAACGGCCTGGTAGGAGCCATCATATCCACAGTTGGCTTCATAGGCATAGCGGCGGCCATACAGGACATTACTTGGGACAGATACGTGAAGGTGCGGGAGATGATTGTTGCCATGCCCGTGCATCCAGTCTCATACATGATTGGGGCAGCCCTAGCCCCCTTAATACTCTCGTCTCCTGGAATTGTCTTCTTTATGGCGCTTGCCCTATGGCTTGGATTCATACCCCTACAGGCTTTAGGATGGATTGTTATGGCTTTGCTTTCATGCTGGGCTGTTTTAAGCGGCATAGGCTTTGTTATATCCACATACCTTCGAAGGGCAAGCGTCTACACATTGAATAATTTATCCAACATCTTTGGGTTAGGATTAGTCTTCCTTCCACCCGTCTACTATCCAGAAGAGCTTCTAGGCGGATTAAGCTGGGTATCCATCATAATTCCAACTTCCAACGCTGCGGGATTGATTAGGGCTTATTCTGGGCTTATAACCCTTTCCCAAGAGGCAGTTTTAATCCGCTGGTTCGTCCTATTAGCCATGATAATTGTTTCCACTTTTCTTGTGGCGTTTAAGGCCAAGTGGAGAGAAACCTAAAATTTAGATGGTTTGGAAGGGATAACGCTCATACTGCAGCTCATACAACTTCTTAAGCTTGTCTAAAGTGTCGATTTCATCTATTGTCTTATCTGTCCGAAAACGCACTATTTTTGGCACTCGTAGGGCGTAGCCGCTTGTGTATTCGTCTGTTTCCTGAATCTCCTGGTATGTGGCTTCAACAACCACTGTTGGCTTTACATAGACGCCTTCATCGTCTTCGCTGGTTTTTGTTTTCTCGACGATTGTTGCAAGGGCGTCCATGGTTTGCTCGGGGAGGTTGGAAACCTTTCCAATGGTGTAGAGCTTTTTCTCTTTTGGGTCGCGTACCGCCAAAAGAAATGATGAATATAGTCCTGCGCGTCTCCCCTTTCCGTAAAGGGCTTTTACTATTGTGCAGTCGATGGTGTCACGTTCGGGTTTCAGCTTAAGCCAAGTGTAAGTGCGTTGTCCAATCTCGTAGGGGGCGTTCAGGTTTTTGACAACTATGCCCTCAAAGCCTTTCTTTAGGGCTTCATCGTAGAAGCGCATCAATTCCACTTCGTTTTGGCATTCAACGCCTTCCGCCAAATACTCGGGTGGGACGACTTCCAAGAGGTATTTGCGCCTTTCAGAGAGCGGTAGGCTGGTCAGCTCTCTCCCATTTAGGAAAAGAATGTCGAAAGCCTTGTAGGTAACCCTAACTTTGGCCATTCTCTCGACGAGTTCTTCCGGTGTGAGTTCTCTGGGCACGGTTCTTTCCAGCATAACTTGGAAAGGCAGCGGTTTGCCTTCCTGGTCAACTGCCAAAACTTCACCGTCCACAATGCAGCTTTGGGCGTTAAGCTTTTGGGCTATTTCCACAATTTCTGGAAGGGTCTTTGATTTTTCAACGCCGCGCCTTGAGAAAATCCACGTCTGGGTTCCCCACCTGTGCACTTGCAGTCGGCTTCCATCAATCTTGTATTCAGCCCTAACCGGATAGGCAACCTTATCCGGCTCATACAAGTGGGCTAGTTGAGGCTTTATGAATTGTCCGGGACGCATTTTTACTTCTGCAAGTTTAAGCTCTCCCATGGAAGCCATGCTTATTCCCTCAGCTATGCCCATTATGGCGCAGGCGTTTTGGATAAGCTCCACCGGAACTTGGTAGGCTCTTGCAGCAGCCCTCATGACAGTGCTCGTATAGTAGCCCAGTTTTAAGTCGCCTAAAAGAAGCCTAACAATGTATTTTGCCTCTGAAGGTGTGCTAACCCTCAAGAGGCTTGAAATATAAAGTTCGCGTTCCCTTACGCCCTTCAGCTTTGCAATAAATTTTATGGCTTCGTAGACCTCGTTGACGGATAGTGTTGGCTCTGAAGGTTTTTTGAGGAGATAAGCCACCTCGCCGTGTTCCCCATAGTTTATTAAAAGCTTTCTAACATCGCCTATGGAAACTCCGACGGCTAGGCTTATGCTTCTCTCTATTAAGCCGGGTCCAACCTTTAGGTTTTCTTCGGTTATTGTTCCCAGAGCAAAGCGCGCCTTAACCTCAAGCGGCAGTTCTGGGTTTTGGAAAAACTTTGCCAGTTCGGTTTCCTTCCCCTTTTTCCCGCGGAGCACCGCCAGACGCTCGTAGACTTCAACAATTTTTGAGAAGGGCACGTCTTTTTTGGGCTGTATTCCCTCCATGTAGAGGCGAATCAAATAGTAGGGTATGCCAGCCCGCCACTCTATTTGTTCAGGTGTGAATCCAGCCTCCGTAAGCTTTAAAACAGCCTCTTTGGCGGAGCCGTAAACTTCTATGAGTTCCTTTATTGTTGGCGGTTTAACCTTTGACATGGGCTTTTGCCACGGCTATTTGTCTTCAGCCTCTGGAGTTTTGGGTATAGGCTCAACAGCCCTTAGGAACCCATCCTTCGTGATGTCTACTCTTATTCTACGCCGTTCGAAGTTGCACATTCTACAGTCCAAAACGCGGACTATGCGGACGAATTCCCCTCTGTTTACGGCTAGGTCAACCTGCTGGTCATACCAGTAAACCCGACCATAATCAACAATTATAGTCCCGTCCAAGTTGTGGGCTAGGCCTATTCCGCCAGCCATGTCGTAGCTGTCCCACACTTCGGAGCTGCGCTGGTTCACGTAGAGGGCTGTTATGCCGTGCACCTGGTTGTAGCGGGCTAACTCCATAACGCGGTATTTTAGGGCTCCCCGATAGGACTCCAGCACAGTCACAGAGTCAATTATGGCCAGTTCAATTTTCTCCTTTTCAGCAACATAGCGGTAGGTCTCTGCGAAAGTGTTCCAGTCGCGGAGCTCAGGATAAGCCACAGTGTCCAAAACAAAAAGGTTTTCGCGTATCTTGTTCCAATCCAAGCCCAGTATGTCGGCTTTCTGTTTAAGTCTAGACTGCAAGTCAAAACGGGGAGTGGCACTTTTCCAAGTGTCCTCAGCCGTAGCGTAAAGCACTTTTCTGCCGGACGCTGCAACCCGAACAGCTATTTCCTCGACTAGAATGGATTTTCCAGCGCCAGGCAGCCCGGTTATGGCGAACTGCCCGCATATGGGGATTCCCTCCAGACTTTTTCCCTCTGGCGTTAGGAACAGCTTGTCGATGAAGGTGCCTGTTGGAAAGCCTATCAGAGGCTTTTTAGCTTCCACGGCCTCGTCTGGCCTCAGCACTAGAGCGCTTAGTTTTTCCTTTCCCTCCTCAATTTTCGTTGTCATAGGCTTTGTGGCAAGCTCCCACTCGTCCGCCGGCGCCCTAGCACTTTTCATGGCTTCTGCAAGGGTTTGCGCCATAGCCCTAACAAGGTTTTCAATTTCAGGAGCCACAACCGCCGTAGCTTCCACCTTTGGCTTAGCCTCAGCTTCAAAGGGTTTCGCCATAGGCTCTGCTGGTTTTTCAAGGGGCGGTTTGGGTTTGGCCTCTTCTGTAAGCGCCCACAACTCGCCGCGGCGTTCCACAACCCCCTTATTCTTGAGGGTTTGTAAAAGTGCATAAGCGGAATTAGGCCCATATTTCGGGATGCCTAAACCTTCAGCAATCTCGCTTAGGGAAGCCCCGCCCTCCCGCGTTTTGAGAAACTCAACTATGTCCTTTTCCTCTACCATAACTTGCCCCAATTTTAGTAATTCACATTAAGGGGTATAAAGTTTCAGTCTGAAAGGCTTTTTAACCAGAGGTTTGCCGAGGCCGCTTCTCTATTACAAGCCTTCCACCCTCAATCTTTACGGTTACATCCTCTCCAACCTTAAACGGAAAACTCGTGTCTGATGAAACTTCTTTAGGTATGTAAATGAAAATTTTCCGGTATTTCTTCCCTCTGTCAACAACTTTTCCTTTTCCTTCGCCGGTCATAGGCGCCTACGCGCCCCGACACTTAACATTAAATTCTGCAGTTTATGATATAAAAGTTTTAAGAAATTTTTATTTCGAATTCGCAGTAGGGGTCGCCCTTTGCAATGCATTTTGTCTCTTCAACCTTAACGTCTCTTCCAAAGAAGTGGGCAAATATTCCAGCAATAGCGCCTCTATAAAATTGGCTCTGGGGTTTTCCCTTATCCCTGCCAAGTTCACATTCAAAACTTTGATAAATTCGCAGCTTCGCATAACCCCTTTCCACGTCCACGTTTACACCCTCTATCACACCCCAGCCAAGGGTCATGTTTATGGCTTTAGCAACTTCAGTTAAGTCTTCAACTCTTTTAGACCCGGCAATTTTAACGTAATGATTGTAGATTTCAGTGCCTATGCTGAAGCCTTGATAGTAAAGCACAGCTTCCCCTGCTGTTCCAAATTTTTCTCTTACGCCTTTGAAAAGGGCTTCGTAGACAGATTTTCTAAAAATAACCGCCCTCTCGCCTGCCGCAATCAGCGGGAAGAAGTAATCGTCGAAAATAACGCCTTTCCCCTGGGGCTTTATTATTTTTGCGCTTTTAACGAAGTTATAGCTGTTTGTTAGGATTTCGAGGGCTTCTTCCGGCGTGGCTTTCGAGTTTGAAAAGTCTAGGAAGGCTACTGCGTTTACTGTTGGCTTGCGGGTTTCCTCCATGGAAAACTGTATGTAACGGATTACTATGCCAAGGCTATCCGCCAACTCGGCCAATTTTCTAAGGTTTCCCTCTTCCACCTTTGACTCTATGGCAAGTCCATAAATTTTTTGATTTTCGTTAAAAACCATAACTCTTCCAATGTTTAACGGTTTAAAAGCTTGCTTGGACATTTCGTTACACCTCGCCATGGTTTGGTAGGTGCACGAAATTACCACCTTAGGTAACTACCTAAAATAGCCCAAAAACTGCATATATATGCTTTGCTCACCGAAAATCCTTACCCTCAAAGTAAATTTGAGGGAAACCGCTCCTTAAAGTTATAAGAAGGAAAACGTTAACCCTTTAAACCGCAGCTGATCGGAGGCTTGAGCGAACTGGAAGTCGGGGTTTCAACACTATTCTGCCTAGGCGAGCCTTTCAAAAAAATGGTTAAACATATAACGAAAACAGCAGTTAAACATGTGGAAATCGTTGACGACGGCCTTCACGCCCTAAACAAGAAAAGGGCTTCAAAACTTAAAGAGCTTGCACACTCTTATGGTTTGAAGTTTTCAGTCCACGCGCCCTTCGCGGATATAAACATAGCTTCACCTTCAAAATGCATTTTGAAGGCTATGCTTAAACGGTTAGAAAAATCCATAAAATTCACAAGCGAAATAGAAGCGCTTGTTTGGGTTTTCCATCCGGGACTCAAAACGGGCATTAGCATGTTCTACCCAGAGGCGGACTGGGTTCAAAACTGCAAGACTGCAAAGGCGCTTTACAACATTGCAGAGGAGTACGGCGTAGAAATAGCCATAGAAAACGTTCCAGAACCATACCCCTTCCTCATGAAGAATGTGGAACATTTCCGTAGATTCTACAATGATGTAAACGAGGAGATTGGCATAGCCCTAGACGTGGGGCATGCAAACCTTAATGGGCAAGTGGAGCTTTTCCTAAAAACCTTTCCAGACAAAATTGTGCATATTCACGCCCATGACAACAGCGGAAAAGACGACGAACACTTGGGCATAGGCCGTGGAGCCGTCAATTGGGATAGGTTCGCCGAACTTTTGAGGCAAAATTCCTACAACAAAACAGTGGTTGTCGAGTCCGTAGAACACGTTCAAGAAAGCATTGGAAAGCTTAAGGCTCTACTCGTCTAGAAGGGGAACTTCAACCGACAATAAATCTTCAGCAACTATTGTATTTTTGAAAATTTTACGGGCTTGCTTTAAAAGCGAAGCCGTGTCTTCATATCTAGCGCTTATATGGGTTAAAACAAGCCTTTTCACCCCCGCTTTTTTGGCTGTTTCAGCCGCCTGGCTTGGGGTTGAATGCCCATCCTCATAGGCTCTTTCAGCTAACTCGTCGCCTAAAGTGGCGTCATGAATAAGCAAGTCTGCATCAGCTGCAAACTCAGCCAAACCCTCAAAAGGCCTGGTGTCTCCAGTGTAAACTATCTTTCTTCCACGGCGAGGCGGCCCCAAAACATCTTCTGGTTTCACTGTTCTGCCGTCTGGAAGCTTAACTGGCTTTCCCCGCTGAAGCTGCCCCCACAAAGGGCCCTCTGGAACCCCCAGAGCCTTAGCCTTTTCGGGGTAAAACTTTCCAGGACGGGGCTTTTCCACCAGGGCGTAGGCCAGGCTCGGTGTCACATGATTTGCCCAAACCGCTTGAACAGTGTATTCTGGTTCTTCGCATACAACTCCAGCCTCTTTAATTTCATAGACTTCTACTGGAAAGGTTAGGCCGAACTGCACTGTGGCTTTTATGCATTCTATGAAATTCTTAACTCCAAGGGGCCCGTAAACTTGGAGGGGCTTGTCTCTGTCCAGCAAAGCCATGGTCTGTATTAGTCCCGGCAATCCTAAAACGTGGTCTCCGTGCAGGTGAGTTATGAAAACCTTCGTTTCCCTATGAAAACTGGCGCCAGCCGTTATCATTTGCCTTTGCACGCCTTCGCCACAGTCGAATAGAAGCTGTTCGCCCTTACGCTTCACAAGGATGGCTGGTAAACTCCTTTTAGGGGTTGGGACGCTGCCAGCAGTCCCAAGGAAAACCACTTTTAAACTCATGGATGCTGCATCCTCTAATGTACGGCTAATTCCCTTGTTAGGCTTTTATGACTTAAATAGATGTTAGCATCTTTATGTTTTTGCCGATTTGCCAATTGGAGTCTTGAAACTTTGATTGCCATCAAAAAAGCAGGCCGCGAAGACATCCGAATTCTATCTAAAGAACTCTTGTCTCTTTTAGAGGATAAAAATAGCCAAGTTTATAAGGACAATGTTGCCAAATTCGGAATCCCCGAAGATTACGCTAAAAAAGCCTTTGCAGAAGAAACATTATTGAAGGCATTTGCCACTGGAAAAGCAACTTTTTACCTGGCGCTTAAAGACAACGAAATTATAGGTTTCGCCCAAATAATAGAGCGGGATGCAAGCACAGCGGAGTTAGACCGCATTATAATTTTCCCACAACACGCAAGGAAAGGCATTGGAACACGATTGCTACACGAAGCCCTAGCCGATCAGAAACAAAAAGGAGTAAAAAAGATTATCGCAAACGCTGGGAAAGAGGAAAATCATGCAAGGCGATTCTACGAGAAAAACGGCTTCAAACAGATAAAAGAGGCGACTATAGAAGCCCCATGGGGCAAAAAACTGTCGTTAGTCACCTATCAGCTTTGCCTTAGCCCCGGATAGTTAGACTCGAGGATTATTTGACAAGATGCTTAAACATGGTCTGGGTGCATCCGCAAGTCTTAAAACTATGATGAGAGAAGTTTCTGTGGGAATCGGTTGTAATGGCAAAAGTAATTGTGGTTTACGAGTCGCGTTATGGCAACACTAAACGCGTGGCAGAATCCATTATCGAAGGAATAAGGGAAGTTGGCGGGGTGGAGTTTTCCCTCAAAGAACTGAAAGAATTAGGCGATGCAAAAAGAATAGCTGAATACGATGTAATTTTAATTGGTTCTCCGAATCACGTGGGCGGCCCAACACGAGGCATTAAGGGCTTTATCGACAAGTTTGGTGAACTGCCGCTGACTGGAAAGAAGTTTGCTGTTTTCGATACATACTTGGGAAGGGACTTCGAAAAAGCAGTGAAGAAAATGGAGAAACGCATAAAAGAAAAAGCTCCAGACTTGAAGCAGATTGCACCAGGCTTATCTATAAAGGTTAAAGGGATAAAAGGACCCATAGAAGAAGGCGAACTCGCCAGATGCGTAGAGTTTGGAAAAAATATAGCAAACAAGCTTAAGATGGAGAGTGTAGCAAAATAGCGGGTTCAATTAAGAAATCCAAGGGTGCCATTTTTGTTGGCCTTCTATGGATTATTCAATCCATCGGTAGACTTTGCTTCGCGGCGGTTGGCACACCCGCGGGAATGGGACAGTTTTTAGATATCCCCATTTCATACACGACGTCCCTTGTGCTTTTCATAATGTTCCTTTCCCTAGGAATTTTTGGGCTGGTCGCCGCCTTTGGCCTTTTAACAAGGCGAAAGTGGGGCTTCTGGAGCATAATGCTGGTGAGCATTGCAACCATAGCCTTTGACATATGGGGGTTAACAATACAAGCTACGGCAGCCATAGGGTTCATTGTGCCAGTAATATCCATAATAACCCTTTACCTAAGAAAATGCAGCTAGGCATCAAAATTTGGCTAAATCAGTGTTTAAACCTTCTTGAACACAGCAATTTCGCGGGTTAGGCTTCTATGCACATAAACAAAGTGGGATTCTATATGCTTGTAGCCAAGCGTGGTGCCTATTTGGCTTATGCCGACCGTTTTTGGCGCCGCCATGCACACGTGTCCGCTTCTGCTAAGTATATCGTAAACCGCGTTTAGGCATTCTTCGATTATCTGTTTTGTTGTCCTTTTGAAAGTTGTTGCGCTTTTTCCATAGGGCGGATCTGCCACGACGCAGTCAACCATTGTTAATGGCGGGTTTTTGGCATCCGCCACGATAAGGCCTTCGGGTTTTATGCCGAAAAAGGCGAGGTTGGCTTCGCTACCTTTCACCATCCGCCGTTGGATGTCTGCGCCTAAGACACGGCAGCCTATCAGCGCCGCCTCTATCAAAAGGCTTCCAGTTCCGCAGAAAGGGTCGAACATCAACTCGCTGGCTTTTGGTTTCGCTAGGTTCACCATGCACCTCGCCAGCTTCGGCGGCATGGCTGACGGATGGAAGAAAGGCCTATTCTTTGGGCGCCTATCCATGAAGGGTTTTGGTGGAACATCCGCCAATTTCAAGCCGAAGACAAGTTTGTCGTCTGTTAGCAATCCGATGAAAGTTTTCTGGGGCGTTTGAAGGTTCACTTTGACCTTTTCAGCCATGTTTAGGATTATTTCGCCAAGCTTCCGCTCCAAAGCCATCCCGTCAACATGCTTAGCATGGCTCTTCACGTGCTTCACGCGGACAGCGAAAGTTTCACCCCTTTTTAGGAGTTCGCTAATGTTTACTGAGCGTAGGGCTTTAATCGCCTCGCTTGGCTCAGCCTCGCATGTGAAAATTTCTGAGGCGCAAAGCCTTGTTAGGGCTGCCCGCCTTTTTACGGCTTCCACACATTTTGTGTCAGCTTCAACCCTCAAAACTTGGTCAAGCTTCCCCAAAACCTTGTAAGCGTAGCCTTCAGCCTCCAAAATGGCTTCCAGTTCCGCAGCTGGCAGTGTTTCATGCTCGCCGGACAATAGAAAGAAAAGCCTAGCCACCTTAAAGCTCCCGCAAGGCTTGAGCTAAAAGCGGCGCCAGCGAAACCTTGCTTACCGGGCCGGGAACGCTGTCTGTCCCAACAACCTCCTTGACGCCAGCTTCCCGTAAGCGTTTTTCGGCTTCCCCTACTAAAAGCGGGTGGACACATGCGGCGTAGACTTCTGTGGCTCCAAGCTCGTAGAGAAGGTTTGCAGCCGCCACGATGGTTCCGCCAGTGCTAATTATATCATCAAAAATTATGGCTATTCTGCCCTTAACGTTGAACTCCCTCTTCTTTTCAACGTTCACCAAACCTGTGTAGCGGTCCCTATGCTTTTCCAAATAGCCGCACTCGCAGCCTAAAACCGCGGCAGCTTCCTGAACTATGCTGACGGCGCCCTTGTCTGGAGCAAGCGCAAAAGCGTCGCTGAATCCTCTTTGTTTGAAATGTTCGGCTAGAAGCCGGATTGCGGACAGATTTTTCGCTGGGAAGGGGAAACTTGCCAGAACGTTTTTCTCGTGAATGTTTACGGTGATTAGGCTGTCTACGCCAGCAGCCCCAAGCATTCTTGCGATGGCTTCTATGCTTATGGCTTCTCCTTTAAGGAAGACTTTGTCTTGGCGGGCATACGCCAAATAGGGCACAACAGCCACAACAGTTTTGGCATGATGCCTCTTAGCAGCATCCACCATCAAAGCCAACTGAATTAACCGCTGGTCTTGCGGCGGGCTTGTGGTCTGCACGATAATTGCGGTTTCGCCTTCAACGGCGCCTTCAAGCCTCACATAGGACTCGCCGTCTGGAAAAACCTTACAAAAGACAGGGGTTGGCTCAACGCCTAAAAGTTTGGCGATTTTTTCGCCAAGCTCCTTTGAGGCTGGGCCTGGGAGGATTTTCATTTAACCGCCGCTTTTAAAATGGGCGCTGGCCAGACTTTTAGATTTTTCCCGTTGCCTTATATTGTTCGATGAGTTCTTTTGCCCTGTCCACGCGGATTTTGCGTTCTT
>Ga0185307_1001755_pt1 | contig 11680 bp, 19 predicted proteins | sample LHCtaG_FD_128010 | JGI IMG/M metagenome (GOLD analysis project Ga0185307, IMG submission 128010) | Hot spring microbial communities from Little Hot Creek, USA to study Microbial Dark Matter (Phase II) - LHC4sed_matched (SPADES... | ecosystem: Environmental > Aquatic > Thermal springs > Hot... | reverse complement strand
CCGCGCGCCGTGAAGCTGCCGAGGAAGTCCCAGCCATGGGCGGTCAAGCCCTCCCCTGGCCCCCATCCCGCCGACTTCTGCGTCCCCCTGGCCGTCCTCCTCAGGGACCTGCTCGGCCTGACCACCACCCTCAAGGAGACGAAGAAGGTGCTGGCGGAGAGGAAGGTGCTGGTGGATGGGAGGGTGAGGACCGACTACCGCTTCCCGGTGGGCTTGATGGACCTGGTCTCCCTGCCCTCCCTGGGGGCCTCCTATCTGATCTCCGTGGACAGGAACGGGAGGCTCGTCCCCGTCCCCGCCGGGGATACCTCCTCCAAGCTCTGCAGGGTGGAGGGGAAGCGGATGGTGAAGGGGGGCAAGATCCAGCTCTCCCTCCACGACGGGAAAACGCTGGTGGGGGATTACCGGGAGTTCAGGGTGGGGGATGCCGTCAGGATCTCCCTCCCCGATTACAGGCTGCTGGAGAGGATCCCCCTGCAGCCGGGAAGCTGGGCGCTGGTGAGGGGAGGGAAGAACGTGGGAAGGGTGGGTAGGATAGTGTCCGTGGAGGGGAAGGTGGTGGAGCTGGAGGACGGGGAGGGGAGGTTCCAGGCCCCCCTCGAGTACGTGCTCCCGACGGGTGCCCAGCCGGTGGGGGTGATGGCCTGAACCCCATGCGGGAGATCAGGATAGAGAAGGTCACCCTCAACATAGGGGTGGGGGAAGGGGGGGAGAAGCTGGCGAAGGCCCAAACCCTGCTGGAGAGGCTCACGGGCCAGAAGCCTTCCCCCACGCTGGCCAAGCGAACCATCAGGGAGTTCGGGATGAAAAAAGGAGAGCCCGTGGGGGTGAAGGTCACCCTGAGAAAGAAAAAGGCCCTGGAGATGCTGGAGAGGCTACTCCAGGGGGTGGACAAGCGCCTTCCCTCCAGCTGCTTTGACGACAGGGGCAACTTCTCCTTCGGAATAAAGGAGTACATCGACATCCCGGGGGTGAGGTACGATCCGGAGATAGGCATGTTCGGGATGGATGTCTGCGTCACGCTGGAGAGACCGGGGTACAGGGTGAAGAGGAGGAGGAGACAGCGCAGGCAAATACCCCCCTCCCACGCCATCACCAGGGAGGAAGCCATAAGATTCGTGACCGAAAAGCTTGGGGTGACGGTGATCGATTGAAGAGGCTCTTCGGAAAGGGGGCGCACAAGTGCAGGAGGTGCGGCAGATCGGGTCCCGTGCTGACCAGGTACGGGCTCTACCTGTGCAGGAGGTGCTTCAGGGAGGTGGCCCCCAAACTCGGGTTCAAGAAGTACCACTAAGGTGAAGAGGGATGCTCCTCGATCCCCTGGCCAATGCCCTTTCCAAGATCACCAACTACGAGAGGGCGGGGAAGAGGGAGGTCTTCATCTTTCCCTCCTCTAAGCTCATAGAGAGGGTGCTGGAGGTCATGCGGGAGGAGGGGTACATAGAGGGGTTCGAGAGGGAGGGAGGAGGGCTCAAGGTAAGGCTCTGGGGCAGGATCAACAGGTGCGGGGCCATCAAGCCCAGGCACCCCTTCAAGAAGGGGGAGTATGAGAAGTGGGAGAAAAGGTTTCTCCCCGCCAGCGGGCTGGGAACCATCGTCATCACCTCCCCTCACGGGGTGATGTCCCTGGACAGGGCCAAGGAGAAGGGGATAGGGGGAAGGCTGCTGGCCTACGTTTACTAGGTGAGGGCATGGTGGTGGAGGAGATAGGGATACCGGAGGGAGTGGAGGTGAAGCTGGAGGGGAGCAGGGTGGAGGTGAGCGGGCCCAAGGGCAGGGTGGTGAGGAACTTCAACCTGCGGGGGGTGGAGGTGAGGGTGGAGGGGGGAAAGGTCAGGATCTCCTCCCGCTCGGACAAGCGGAAGGTCAAGGCCATGGTGGGAACGGTGAAGGCCCACCTCAGGAACGCCTTCAAAGGGGTAACCCAGGGCTTCGTCTACAAGCTCAAGATCGTTTACTCCCACTTCCCTATCACGGTCAAGGTGGAGGGGGACAAGGTGTTCATTCACAACCTGCTCGGGGAGAAGGTGCCCCGGGTAGCCAAGATAGTGGGAGGGGCCCAGGTGGAGGTGGTGGGGGACGAGATATGGGTGAAGGGGGTGGACAAGGAGGAGGTGGGACAGACGGCCCTTAACATAGAGCAGGCCACCAGGATCAAGGAAAAGGACCCCAGGGTCTTCCAGGACGGGTGCTACCTCTTCGAGAGGGGATGAGATGAAGAAGCGAAAGCTTCCCAAGTTCCGGAGGCAGGAGTGGTGGTACAAGAGGGTGGGGGAGAAGTGGAGGAGGCCCAAGGGGAAGGACAGCAAGATGAGGCTGGGAATAAAGGGAAAGCCGGCCAGGGTCAAGGTGGGCTACCGGAACCCGAAGGAGATCAGGGGGCTTCACCCGAGCGGCCTGAGGGAGGTGCTGGTCAGCCGCCCGGAGGAGCTGGAGGGCCTGGATCCCTCCTCCCAGGCCGTGAGGATCTCCGCCACCGTGGGGGGAAGGAAGAGGGCCCGGATCCTGGCCAGGGCCAGGGAGCTGGGCCTTAGGGTGCTGAACCCGGGGAGGGAGGCCGGTTGAAGCTCACCACCCAGCGCAGGCTGGCGGCGGACCTGCTCGGGGTGGGGGAGAACAGGATCTGGATGGACCCCACCCAGCTGGAGAGGATCTCCTCCGCCATCACTAGGAGGGATGTGGAGCGCTTGATAAAGGAAGGGGTCATCAGGGCCAAGCCCGTCAAGGGGGTGAGCAGGGGGAGGAAGAGGGAGAGGGAGGGGAAGAAGAGGGGGCCGGGAAGCAAGAAGGGGTCCTGGGGGGCCAGGCTGCCGGAGAAGGAGAGGTGGATGAGGAGGGTGAGGGCGCTCAGGAAGATGCTGAGGGAGCTGAGGGACAGCGGGAGGATTTCCAGATCGGAGTACCGGAGGCTCTACCGAAGGGTGAGCGGGGGCTACTTCAGGAGCAAGGCCCACCTGGAGGCCTACCTCAAGGAGAGGGAGGGTAAGGGTTGAAGAACTTCAGGAGGAGGAGGGAGGGCAGGACGGATTACAGGCAGAGGTTCAGGCTCCTCAAGTCGGGGAAGCCGCGTTTGGTGGCCAGGATCTCCCTCAACCACGTGAGGGCGCAGGTGATGGAGTTCGATCCCAGGGGGGACAGGGTGAGGGCCTCGGCCTTTTCGGGGGAGCTGAGGAAGCTGGGGTGGAAGGGTGGGACCTCCAACACCCCCGCCGCCTACCTGGTGGGCCTCCTGTGCGGCCTGAGGGCCAGGAAGGAGGGAATAAAGGAATGCGTGCTGGACATAGGCCTGCACAGGCCCGTCCCCTCCTCCAAGGTCTTCGCCGTGTTGAAGGGGGCCCTGGATGCCGGTCTGGAGATCCCCCACTCCGAGGAGGTGCTACCCAGCCAGGAGAGGATAAGGGGGGAACACATCGCCGATTACGCCCTCAGGCTGAAGGAGGAGGGGGGATACGAGCGGAGGTTCTCCGAGTACCTGCGGAGGGGGCTTCCCCCCGAGCAACTCCCCCAGCACTTCGAGGAGATAAAAAGGGAGCTGATGGAAAGGTGGGGAGGGTGAAGGGATGAATCCGCTGGAGAGCTGGGAGCCCAGGACCGAGCTGGGGAGGGAGGTGAAGGAGGGGAAGGTGAAGAGCCTTTCGGAGATCCTCCGCAGGTGCGTGCCCATCAAGGAGCCGGAGATAGTGGACTTCCTCGTTCCTGGGCTGGAGGAGAGGATCCTCTCCATAGACCTGGTCCAGCGCATGCACAAGTCGGGGAGGAGGAACAAGTACCGGGTGCTGGTGGCGGTGGGCAACCGGGACGGGCTGGTGGGGGTGGGGCACAACAGCGCCAGGGAGATAAGGGAGGCCATAAGGAAGGCCACGCTGACGGCCAAGCTGAGCATGGTGGAGGTGGCCAGGGGATGCGGGAGCTGGGAGTGCAGGTGCGAGAGACCCCACTCCGTTCCCGTGCAGGGGAGGGGGAAGTACGGGAGCGTGGAGATCGTCCTCAAGCCCGCCCCCCGCGGTCTGGGTTTGGTGGCCTCCGAGGTCCCCAAGACGGTGCTGGAGCTGGCGGGGGTGAGGGATGCCTGGACCTTCTCCAGGGGGGAGACCAGGACCACCCTCAACCTGGCCATGGCCACCCTGGAGGCCCTCAAGAACCTTACCAGGGTGGCCCTGGTGGGGAGGAAGAAGGGGGTGCTGCTGGGCCCGGCGGGAACGGGAGGGGAGGCGGTTGGCTGAGCTGCTGGCGGTCGTGAGGCTGAGGGGGAGCATCAAGGCGAGGAAGGAGGTGGTGGACACCCTGAGGATGATGGGGCTTACCAGGGTGAACCACTGCGTCCTGCTCAGAAAGGGGCCCTCCGAGGAAGGGATGCTGAGGAAGGTCAAGGACATGGTGACCTGGGGGGAGGTGAACAGGGAGACCCTGATCCAGCTCCTGAGGAAGAGGGGGAGGCTTAGGGGGGAGCTCCCCCTCACGGAGGAGAGGGTGAGGGAGATGGGCTTCTCCTCCCTCGAGGAGCTGGCGGATGCCCTGCTGGAGGGAAAGGTGAGGGTCAAGGACCTTCCCGGGATGAAGAAGGTTTTCAGGCTCCATCCCCCTCGCGGGGGATATAGGGCCATCAAGAAGCACCTCTCCCAGGGAGGAGACCTGGGCTACCGGGGGGAAGGAATAAACGAGCTGATCCTCAGGATGCTCTGAGGTGGGAGGATGGTGGTGAGGAGGAGGAAGAAGTCCAGGAAGTACGACGGCAGGACCCACGGAAGGGGATGCGCCAAGAGGGGAAGGGGAAGCGGGGAGAAGGGGGGGAAGGGCTGGAGCGGGGGGCACAAGCACAAGTGGAGCTACATCCTCCGGTACTTTCCCGATCACTTCGGCAAGCATGGCTTTGTGGCGAGGGAGAGGCCCGAGCCCAGGACCATCAACGTGGGGGAGATAGACGAGAGGATAGAGGAGCTGCTGGAGAAGGGGCTTGCCGAGCGGAAGGGAGAAAGGATAGCCGTGGACGTGAGCAGGCTGGGGGTGGAGAAGGTCCTGGGAGGGGGGAAGGTGGAGCACGCCCTGGAGCTGAGGGCACCGGTGGTGACCGAGACGGCCAGGCTGAAGGTGGAGGCGGCGGGGGGTTTGGTGGTGGGGGAGGCGGATGGAGGCGGAGAGGCCTAAATCCAGGCTTTACGCCCTCACCCCCATCCTCAGGCTTCTCCCGGAGGTGGAAGTCCCCAAGAGGCACGTTTCCTTCAGGGAGAAGTTTTTCTGGAGCGCCCTGGCCCTTCTCCTCTTCCTGGTGATGAGCCAGGTCCCGCTCTATGGGGTGGAAAGGCAGACCCAGAGCTTCTTCGGGGCCCTCAGGTATGTGCTGGCCAGTCATGCGGGGAGCATGGTGGAGCTGGGAATAGGGCCGATCGTCACCGCCGGCATCATCATGCAGCTGCTGGTGGGGGCCAGGCTCATAGCCCTGGACCTCAGGGACAGGGAGGACAGGGCCCTTTTCACGGGGGCGCAGAAGTTCTTCGCCATCCTCATGGCCCTCTTCCAGGCGGGGGCCCTGGTGATGGGGGGATGGTACACCAGGGGGGGAGGTCCCCTCCCCATGGAGATGAGGATGGTGGTGCTGGGACAGCTGGTGCTGGGAGCCGTGGTGGTGCTGTACCTGGATGAGCTGGTCTCCAAGTACGGCTTCGGAAGCGGGATAGGGCTCTTCATCCTCGGCGGGGTGGCCACGGAGGTGGTGTGGCAGGCCTTCTCCCCCTTCAGGTTCGGGGGTGAGATCGTGGGGGCCATACCCTTCTTCCTGAGCTCCCTGATCTCCGGGGAACCCCTCTCCGACGCCTTCCTCAGGGGAGGGGCCAACATGCTGGGTGTGGTAGCCACCGTGGCGGTCTTCCTGGTGGCCGTCTACCTGGAGAGCATGAGGGTGGAGGTTCCCATCGCCTACGGCAGGTTCGGCGGGATAAGGGGAAGGTATCCCCTGAAGCTCATGTACACCTCCGTGATACCCGTGATCCTGGCCATGGCGGTCTTCGCCAACCTCAGGCTCCTGGCCTACTTCGTTTCCCCGCTGCGCTTCATGGAGCCTTACCTGGATGCCCCCAGGGGGCTCTCCCAGCTGATGCAGGATCCACTGAGGGCCCTGATTTACTTCCTGCTCCTCGTTTCCCTCTGCGTGGGCTTCAGCGTCCTGTGGGTCTCGCTGGCGGGGATGGGGCCCAGGGAGGTGGCGGAGAGCCTGGACGAGGCGGGCTTCCTCATCCCCGGCTTCAGGAGGGATGTGAGGGTGATGGAGCAGATCTTTTCGAGGTACATCGGGGGTCTGGCGGTGCTCAGCGGCCTGCTCATAGGAGTCCTCTCGGCCACGGCGGACTTTTTGGGGGCCCTAGGCTCCGGAACGGGGATCCTGCTGGCGGTGGGAATTACTTATAGCCTCTACGAGGAGATAGCCAGGGAACGGGTGAGCGAGATGTTCCCGGCCCTCAGGAGGTTCTTGGGTGAGTGAGGTGCAGGGTGCCCAGGCGGCCGCTCCTCCCCCCAGGAGGGGGAAGTGGCCGGAGGCGGCGGCTTTCGCGATCCTCGTCCTGCTTCTGGGCTCCATCCTCTGGGCCATCCTCGCCCACCGCGCCAGCACCCCAGCCAAGGAGATGCTGGAAAGGGTGGATCAGGCCCTGATCTCCCTGAGGCACGGGAGCGAGAGCGGGGCCAGGGCCCAGCTGGAGAGGGCCAGGGAAGGCTACCTCTCCCTGAGGGGGCCGCTGGAGAACCTGGATCCGGAGCTGGACAACAGGATCCTGGCCTCCTTCGACAACCTTCTCCCCTCCCCCTCCGAGAGGGGCATCCTCTCCCTGCGCTCCCTGCTGGAGGAGGGAACTTCAAGGATGGGGCTGGAGGTCCCCCTGGCCTACTCCCGGGCCACCCTCCTCGTCCTCCTCCTTTCCCTCCTCTTTTCCCTCCTGGTCACCCTCCTCAACCGAAGGATGGTGGACTGGGAGAAGGTCAGGAGGATGAGGCAGGAGGTGTCGGCCTGGCAGGCCGAGCTGAGGGAGGCACAGCGCAGGAAGGATTTCAAGAAGGTGCACAAGATGATGGCGGAGCAGGGACGCATCCTGGCCCTGCAGGGGGAGATGATGAGGGAGAGCCTGCGCCCCACCCTCGTTTATCTCTTCCCCTGGCTCCTCCTCTGGGCCCTCCTGAGCAGGCTTTACTCGGGGTGGGTGATGGCTTGGCTCCCCTTCTCCCTCCCCCTCCCCTTCTTCGGGGAATGGTCCTCCTGCGGGTTCGTGGGGTGGCTCTTTATAACCTACTTCGTGTTTTCTCATCTCTGGAGAAGGATCCTGATAGGTGATTGAGGTGCCCCAGCGGAGGCTAAGGACGGGCAGCGTGAGGAGGGTGGCCCGCAGGCTCCCGGGAGGGGAGTCCGTCGTTCGCTACGAGAGGAGGAAGGGGGGAACGCCCAGGTGCGGAAGGTGCGGGCGCCCCCTCCCCGGCCTTCCCCCGGACTGGAGGAGGCTTCCGGCCTCCTCCAGGAAGGCCAACAGGCCCTTCTCCAACCTCTGCTGCAGGTGCTCCAGGGAGGCCCTGAAGGAGCGCCTCTGGTAGGGAGCTTGCTCGTCGCCATAAGCGGTGACCACGGTGCCGGAAAGAGCACGGTCGCCAGGGAGCTGGCCAGGCGTCTTGGCCTGAGGCATGTTTCGGCGGGGGAGATCTTCAGGCGCATGGCGGAGGAAAGGGGGATGAGCCTCAAGGAATTCTCGGAGTATGCGGAGAGGCATCCGGAGGTGGACAGGGAGATAGACCGGAGGCTGGCGGAGGTGGAGGGGGAGGCGGTGGTGGACGGGAGGCTGGCGGGGTGGATGGTGAGGAAGGCGGACCTGAGGGTGCTCCTCACCGCCCCGCTGGAGGTCAGGGTGAGGAGGATAGCCGAGAGGGAGGGGAGGGAGCTGGAGGAGGTGAGGGAGGAGACACTGGCGAGGGAGAGGAGCGAGAGGAAACGGTTTAAAAAGCTCTATGGGATAGACATAGATGACCTCTCCCCCTTCGATCTCGTGATAAACACCTCCAGGCTGGGGGTGGAGGAAGAGGTGGAGCTCCTGGAGGGGCTGATCAGGAGGAGGAAGGATGGAAGTGGGAAGGGTGTGCGTTAAGGTGGCGGGGAAGGAAGCGGGGAGGAGGTGCGTGGTGGTGGAGGTGCTGGACGACACCTATGTGGTGGTGGTGGGGAAGGGTGTGAAGAGGAGGAGGTGCAACGTGAAGCACCTGGAGCCCACCCCCCTCAAGCTGGATCTCCCGCCGGGTGCCGACGACGGGCAGGTGATAAGGCTTCTGGAGGAGGCCCTCTCCGGCCAGGCCCAGGGGACCGGGTCTTGAAGGAGCCCCCCTTCCTCGTCCAGAGGGAAACGCTGGTAAGGGCGGAGGATGTGACGGACGAGAGGTGGGGCTGTCCTCCCGACAGGCGCCCCATCAGGGAGCACCTGAGGCTCGGCTTCCTCAACCTGGACAAGCCCGTGGGCCCCACCTCCCACGAGGTGGTCTCCTGGGTGAAGGTGATCATGGAGAGGAGGAAAGCCGGTCACTCCGGCACCCTGGATCCGGCGGTGAGCGGTGTCCTTCCGGTGGCCCTGGAGGATGCCACCAAGGTGCTTCAGGCCCTCCTCCCGGCGGGAAAGGAATACGTATGCCTGCTGCACCTGCACGGGGAGGTTCCCGACGGCAGGCTGGAGGAGGTGATAGGGGAGTTCGAGGGAGAGATATACCAGAGGCCACCCATGAGGGCGGCGGTCAGGAGGAAGCTGAGGAAGAGGAGGATCTACTACGTGAGGATCCTGGAGAGGGAGGGGAGGAACGTCCTGCTCAGGGTGGGTTGCGAGGCGGGCACCTACCTGAGGAAGTTCTGCTTCGACCTGGGGCTGGCGCTGGGGTGCGGGGCCCACATGAGGGAACTGAGGAGGGTGAGGACGGGTCCCTTCACCGAGGACGATACCCTGGTGAAGCTCCAGGACGTGGCCGATGCCTATGCCTTCTGGAAGGAGGAGGGGGAGGAGAAGTGGCTGAGGAGGACGGTGCTGCCGGTGGAGGCAGCGGTTTCCCACCTGCCCAAGCTGGTGATAAGGGATGGGGCGGTGGACGCCCTGTGCCATGGGGCGGCCCTGGCGGCCCCGGGGGTGCTGAGGGTGGACACCGGGATCTCGCCGGGGGACCTGGTGGCGGTGATGACCCTAAAGGGCGAGCTGGTGTGCCTGGCCAGGGCCATCCAGACCTCCAGGCAGATCTACGAGGCGGATCACGGGCTGGTGGCCAAGCCGGTCAGGGTGATCATGTCGCCCGGGACCTACCCCAGGAAGTGGAAGTGAGGGATCGGCTCCCGGCCTGGGAGCTGGAGGCGGCTCGGGACCTGGGGGGATAGACTTTTACTTCATCCCGCGGAGAGAGGTGGACCGCCGGGGTAGCCTAGCCAGGTAAGGCGCACGCCTGGAGAGCGTGTGACCCTTTGGGTCGCGAGGGTTCAAATCCCTCCCCCGGCGCCAGCCCGGTGGGGCTAGGTCTTATAAGTTTCGGCTTTAAAGTTTTCCGAAATGGCCGAGTTCAGGCACATCGTCAGGGTGGTGTACAAGGACCTGCCGGGCAACAAGCCCGTGCAGTGGGCCCTGGCCGAGCTGAAGGGAGTGGGCCCCTCCTTCGCCAGGGCGGCGGCCCTGGCCGTGGGGGTGAACCCCTCGGAGAAGCTGGGGGCCCTGGACGAGGAGACCGTGAAGAAGCTGGAGGACGTGCTCAAGAATCCCCTCAAATATGGCTTCCCCCCCTGGATGCTCAACCGAAGGAAGGATTATGAGACGGGGAAGGACCTGCACCTGCTGGGACCGGAGCTGGACATGGCGGTGCAGGGGGACATCGGGCTGGAAAAGAAGATCAGGAGCAGGAGGGGCATAAGGCACGAGCTGGGTCTTCCGGTGAGGGGACAGAGGACCAGGACCACGGGAAGGAAGGGCATGACGGTCGGGGTGAAGAGGAAGGAAACGAGGATCAAGGAGGAGGCGAAGGCGAAGGAGAAGAAGAAGGAAAAGGAAAAGGGGTGAGGGGTTGAAGAGGCAGAGGAAGAAATACAGCAAGCCGCGCCATCGGTGGGACAAGGCCAGGATGGATGCGGAGGATGCCCTGATGAGGAAGTACGGCCTGAAGAGGAAGAGGGAGATATGGAGGATGGCGGCCATCCTCAGGGGATGGAGGAGACAGGCGAGGAGGCTCCTGGCCCTGACCGGAAAGCAGGCGGAGCTGGAGACCAGGCAGCTGCTGGACAGGCTGAGGAAGTTCGGTCTGGTGGGGGAGAACGCCACCCTTGACGACGTGCTCAGCCTCACGCTCGAGGACGTGCTGGAAAGGAGGCTCCAAACGATCCTCTACCGGAAGGGACTGGCCAGGACGCCCCGTCAGGCCAGGCAGCTCATCGTGCACGGGCACGTCACCATAGGGGGGAGGAAGGTTAGGGTGCCGAGCTATCTGGTCTCGCTGGAGGAGGAGGAGAAGGTGGGGTGCTCCCTTCCGGTATCCGTCCCGGTCCAGCCGGAGGCGGGGGGTGAGGGATGAGCGAGTCGAAGGGAGGAAAGTGGGGAGTGGCCCACATCTACTCTTCCTTCAACGATACCATCATCCACATCACCGACCTAACGGGAGCGGAGACCATCTCCAGGAAATCGGGGGGTATGGTGGTCAGGAGCGACAGGGAGGAGGCCTCTCCCTACGCAGCCATGCAGGCGGCGACCAAGGCGGCGGAGGAGGCCATGGAGAAGGGTATAGTGGGGGTGCACATCAAGGTGAGGGCCCCCGGGGGGAGCGGGCCCCGAACGCCCGGGCCCGGGGCGCAGGCGGCCATCAGGGCCCTGGCCAGGGCCGGGCTCAAGATCGGGAACATAGAGGATGTGACCCCCATCCCTCACGACGGAACCAAGAGGAAGGGGGGAAGGAGGGGGAGGAGGGTCTGAGTGGAGCTGAGGATAAACCTCCTCACCGAAGAGGACATGGAGCTGAGGCTGGAGGGGATAGATCCGGCCCTGGCCAACTCCCTGAGAAGGGCCATCCTGAGGGAGGTCCCGGTCATGGCGGTGGACGAGCTCGAGGTGAAGTACAACGACTCCACCCTTCACGACGAGATCATAGCCCACCGCCTGGCCATGCTCCCCCTCCGTACCCCCCTGAAGGGCTACAGCCTGAGGGAGGAGTGCAGGTGCGGGGGGAAGGGGTGCACCGAGTGCACCGTCACCCTTTCCCTCCAGAAGGAGGGTCCCTGCCTGGTGACCAGCGGGGACTTGAGGTCCTCCGACGAGGAGGTGGTTCCCGTGAGCGCCACCGTACCGATCGTGAAGCTGGAGAAGGGACAGAGGCTGGAGCTGACGGCCTTCGCCAGGCTGGGGAGGGGCAAGGAGCATGCGAAGTGGCAGGCTGGCATAGCCTCCTACAAGTACCAGCCCATCGTGAGGGTGGACACCGGCAAGTGCGACGGATGCGGGGGGTGCGTGGAGGTCTGCCCTCCCAGGATCCTCACTCCCTCGGACGGGAAGGTTGCGGTGAGGGAGGTGGAGAGGTGCATCATGTGCAGAGCGTGCGAGAAGGAATGCAGGAGGAAGGCGATTGCGGTAAGCTTTGACGACAGCAGGTTCATCTTCAGGGTGGAGAGTTACGGCTCCCTACCCCCCGAGCAGCTCTTTTTGAAGGC
>Ga0185307_1001754_pt1 | contig 11682 bp, 13 predicted proteins | sample LHCtaG_FD_128010 | JGI IMG/M metagenome (GOLD analysis project Ga0185307, IMG submission 128010) | Hot spring microbial communities from Little Hot Creek, USA to study Microbial Dark Matter (Phase II) - LHC4sed_matched (SPADES... | ecosystem: Environmental > Aquatic > Thermal springs > Hot... | reverse complement strand
GCTCGGCACGATGGGGCTACTAATCACCGGATTCTTCCTGAGAAACTTCCCACCCAAGGTCGGCGGCCCATTTAGCATGGCGGGACTGATAGTTCCGCTGTACGTTTGCATAGGAGTCATAGTCGGTTACGAGACTTCTCTTATAGTATATTACCTTTTCGAAAGGAGGCCCGGGGGAGAATGACGGCAAACTATCCCTTCCTGTTCGGAATAATCTTCTTTGCCCTCGGGGTGTACGGCATCCTCGTGAAGAAAGACCTCTTCAAGATGATTTTCGGCATCTGCCTCATCGGGTACTCCACCAACATCTTCTTGGTACTCTTGGGCTTCGTGGAAGGGGGCTCGGTTCCCATCGAAACGGCCGGCCACCCGATCGTAGTAGCGGTCGACCCGCTCGTGCAGGCCCTCATCCTGACGGCTATCGTCATTGAGTTTGCCATCGTGATGCTGATGATCTGCATGGTGATTCGGTTGTTCCAGATTGAGAAGAGCACAGATGGAAATTTGGTGGCGACGTCAATAAATGAGTGAGCTTCTCGTTCTACCGGTGGTTATCCCCCTTTTCGCTGGTGCGCTCAACGCACTGATCGGGAAGTTTTCCGACAGGCTGAGATATGGGATTTCCATCGGCTCCTCGCTTCTGTTGATTGGAATTGCGTCGATCATCCTGCGCATCACTTTCGGGGGGGAGGTCCTTTCGTACAGGCTGGGTGGCTGGCCTCCGCCCACCGGAATTTGTCTGGCAGTTGACACCATGAGCGCACTGCTGCTCCTCGTCATCTCGTTTGTCTCCCTTCTCTGTGTCGTTTATTCCATTTCCTACCTGAAAGGGGAAACAGGAGTTCATTTGTATGACTCCCTTTTCATGTTCCTCGTGGCAGGGATGAACGGGGTGGTTGTGACGGGGGACGTTTTTAACATGTATGTCTTCTTGGAGATCGTCTCCATCTGCTCCTACCCCTTGGTGGCCTTTCGATGCGGTTCGACTGAGCTAAGGGCAGGCCTCAAGTACGCGTTTTTGAGCATGGTCGGGATGTCCTTCTTCCTGCTGGGTGTGGGCTTCCTCTACAACTCCACCGGAACCCTGAACATGGCAGACGCGGGGAGGATCATCCAAGCTGGAACCGCAAACTCCGTCGTGCTTTCCTATGCCCTAATATGCATAATGGCGGGGCTCTTGGTCAACTCCGCGGTGGCCCCCCTGCACACCTGGCTCCCAGATGCCCACCCCGCCGCACCATCGCCCATGAGTGCCGTGCTCTCCGGCCTAGTCGTCAAGGTCAGTGCGTACAGCATGGCCAGGATCGTTTGCACGGTTTATGGGCTGACATTTTCAAAAGTGCTCGGTCCGCTGCTCGTGGCTTTGGGGCTCCTGACCATGCTGACTGGCGCCTTCCTTGCTCTGGTCCAAACGGATATAAAAAGGCTCCTTGCCTACTCCACCATCGGTTCCATGGGATTCATCCTTGCCGGGATCGGCTCGGGGACTACGATGGGGATTCAGGGGTCAACTTTCCACGTGATCAACCATGCTCTCGCGAAGGCCATGCTCTTCCTGGTCGCAGGCTGTTTGATCCACAGATTGGGAACGAGGGACATGAGAAAAATGGGTGGGCTGATGGGAGAGGCACCGATCGAAGCAACCGCCTTTCTGCTGGGGGGGCTGGCAGTGTCCGGTGTCCCTCCTCTTAACGGCTTTTGGAGCAAGCTCCTCATATACATAGGGCTTTACGAATCCGGCATGTACCTCCCGCTCGCCATCGCCATAGGTACCAGCCTTCTCTTCCTGGCGATCTACCTGAGAGCCTTCAAACTCATCTTCCTTGGGAGGGGCACCCCTCGCACGGCCGGAATTCCGAAGCTCATGCTAGCCCCCGTGGTCGCCCTGTGCGTTCTTACGCTTCTCATCGGGATTTTCCCCGGCATGCCCCTGGATTTCACACAAAAAGCGGCGGAGCAGATGCTCAGTAGGACCTTGTACACGCAAACAGTGTTGGGGGTGGGTCCATGAGTGCAAGATTCGCCGCAGTTTTCCTCTGCTTATTCCTGACTTGTCTGCTCCTGTTCTTCTCCTTGGACCTTCAGATCCTGATAGCCTCGGCACTCATCTCCTTGGTCGGAGCGACACTTTGGAGCGAATTCTCGGTTAGGGGCACGGGAAGGGATCCGCTCAACCCGAAGATCTGGGCATCCATGTTTGTCTATTTCCTCCTCTACTGCGCGGCGGCAATCAAAGCCTCGGTCATCCTTACCCTTGAAATTCTCCGACCTCGGTTGAGGATAAGGCCGGGAATGGTAAGGGTCCCCACCCTTCTGAGGAAAGAGTGGGCAATAACGATACTATCTAACACCATCACCATGACTCCAGGGACGTTCGTTGTGGACGTAGACGAGCGCGGGCGCGACCTGTACGTACACTGGGTCAACGTGACAGAGAAGGAGAGAGAATCCATCGTCAGGGCGGTTTCGGGTAAATTCGAGCAACTCTTGAGGAGGATAGAATGATAGAGGTATATCCTCTCGTGATGGGCCTGCTTTCGGTCTCCTTCGCCCTTGTGGTTTGGAGACTGCTCAGAGGACCCTCGCCGGGGGACATGCTACTCGCTCTCAACGTGCTCGGAACGCTGGGAGTGGGAATGCTCTTGATGCTGGCGAGGTACGTTCATGAGCTCTTTATAGACGTTGCCATCCCGCTTGTGCTGTTGGCCATCGTTAGCGTGCTCATGGTTTGCAGATATCTGGAGGGGAGGATCAAAATTGCTGGTTGAGATCTTTTCCCAATTTTTCATGGTTCTCGGCGGATTCCTATCCCTGATCGGGGCGCTCGGTATCGCAAGATTTCCCGACCTTTATACAAGAATTCAGGCGAGCACCCTCTGTACCTTGGGGATGTTGAGCATCGCCTTCGGGGTGATGATAGCCAGCATACCTTCCCCCCTGTCTGCTAAAGCCCTCCTCATAATTATTTTCACCCTTCTGACAGCCCCGGTCGCCTCCCACGCCATAGGAAGAGCAGGATATCTCTGGGGGGTGAAGCAGTGGGGGAAAAGTGTGGTGGATGAGTACTCGCCTTTCGCGAAAAAGTTTAGAAAATGATCGATCCTATACTCCTATCCTTTCTGCCACTCGTTGGGGCCTTTCTCGTTCCCCTCACAGGAAAATATAAACCGCACTTCACTGCATCCGTGCTCTTCCTCACCCTGCTCTCCCTCGTCTGGGCTTCCCTTCCGGTGCTCAGGGGGGAGAACGTCCACCGGGTTTATTCCTGGGCCAAGGAACTCGACCTGAACTTTGAAGTATACATGGATTCCCTCTCGGCCTTCTTCTCCATACTCACCTGCTTCCTGTGCCTGCTGGCCGCAGTCTACTCCGCAAGATATATGGAGAGGGAGGAGGGGCTAAGCAGGTACTACCTCGCTTACCTGCTCTTTTCCGGAGGTATGATAGGGGTCCTCCTTTCGGGAAACCTCCTCCAGTTCTATCTCTTCTGGGAGCTCATGAGCCTAACCTGCTTCCTCCTCGTCTCCCAGCTTGGAACAGGGGCTGCTCACCGGGCTGCCTTCAAGTACTTCGTCATGATCCACGCGGGAGCGCTATGCCTCCTCCTCGCCATCTGCACCATCTACCTGAAGGTGGGAGAACTCAGCATGCCGAGATTGAAGACCCTCCTTTCCCCCTCTCCCGGCTGGCTTGGGCCCGTCTCCCTGCTGACCCTCCTCGGCTTCGGTTTCAAGGCAGGAGTCGTGCCCCTTCACACCTGGCTGCCCGAGGCACATCCGGAGGCGCCCACCCCCGTCAGTTCCCTTCTGTCGGGGATCATGGTTAAAACCGGAATTTATGGGGTGCTCAGATTTCTCTTCGACGTCTTTGGCTTGTCCCTCTCAAGCTCCACTCTCGGCCTTGCTACCTCAACGCTCGGTATTCTGGCCATCCTCATGGGAGTCCACGCGGCTCTGGTCGAAAAGGATATTAAGAAATTCCTGGCGTTTTCCACCATTGCCAACATCGGTTACATCGTTCTGGCAGTGGGCGTGGGAAGCGGTCTCGGGTTGACAGCGGGGATATTTCATCTGCTCAACCATGCTCTCCTGAAATCCTCTCTCTTCATGCTGGCCGGTTGCGTCCTCTACAGGACCGGCACTAGAAACATAGATGAAATGGGCGGGCTGGGGAAGGTCATGCCAGTAACGGCCGGCCTCTTCCTCATAGGGGCCCTAGCGATCTCAGGGATTCCCCCCTTCAACGCTTTCGCGAGCAAGCTCCTCGTCTACCAGGCCGCCCTCGTGCCCTTCAGCCCGATTTATGCTTGCTACGCTTTCTTGGCCATCTACGCCAGTATCGTCATCTTTGTGGCCTTCATGAGGGTAACGCATGCGGTTTTCTTCGGTTCGATTCAGGATCGCCTCAGGCGGGTCAAGGAGGTGCCGGCTTCCATGCTGGCGCCCCCCCTCATCCTCACCACCATTTCGGTTCTTTTCGGGGTTCTCCCCAATTTGCCTTTGAGTTTCGTTGCACCGAGCGTTCAATCATTGGGACCCGGGGGAGCCTTTGACCTGACGAGCAGCTGGCTGGGATACATGACACCGATCGGTTTTTACCGTGCGCTTACCCTCTCGGTGTTAATCGCCGGCTCTTTCGGGGTCGCCGGGGCCCTGTACCTTTCTAGCCTGAAACTGGTGCCCAGAGCCCCGGTCCCTGTAAAACTCGAGACAATGATTGGGGGCGAGGAAGTGACCTCCTTGGGTAGGTCGCGTGTTGGAGCGGAGCCCTTCAGCGGTAGTTTTAGGAATGCCCTCAAACCTCTCTACAACATTGCGGAGAAAAGCGGTTTCGATATACTTTGGGTTGGGCTGGCAAGGGGGGTTCAAAAATCGGCATCTGGGATCCATCGAAGGCTGCTGACGGCGGGGTATGTGCCGGTGATGCTGCTTCTCTTGGCTTTCAGCGTAATGGTTTTGGTCTTTCTGGTGGTGTAAATGGGGCCCGAAATCTTCTTTAAGGTGCTCGTGTTTCCCGGCTTCTTTTTTGCAGCGGTGATGGGCCTCCTTTACCTGTGGCTCCACCGTAAACTTTTGGCCAGATTCCAGTGGCGCGTCGGTCCACCGGTATATCAGACCTTCGCCGATTTTGTTAAACTCTTCTTCAAGGAAACCATAATTCCGGCAGGCTGCAACAAGCTGGCTTTCGTCTCAGCTCCCCTCCTTGCCCTAGCCTCCCTGATCGCCGCATCCGTCCTCATTCCTATCGGGGGGAGGGGAGCCCTCGAGTTCACCGCGGATTTGATCGTGCTTCTCTACTTGTTAACCCTACCGGCGGTGGCGCTCCTGATAGGCGGGGCCTCCTCGGGAAACCCGTTCGGTGGGGTGGGTGCGGGTAGGAAAGCGACGCTCTTGCTGAGCTATGAGCTGGGGCTGGTTGTCTCCCTCCTATCCCTCGCCTTCGGCGCCGGCTCGCTCAGAATCGGGGACCTCATGCGGTTTTCAGAAAGGGTCGGTCCGCTTCTCTGCCTGCCCGGGGCCATCGCATTCCTCCTATGCATGCAGGCCAAGCTCGGCCTGCTGCCCTTTGACATACCAGAAGCAAAGACGGAGATAATGGCTGGGGTCTACACTGAATACTCGGGCGTACTCTTGGGGCTTCTCAAGCTCTCGAAGGCCATGCTCCTCTTCCTTCTGCCAAGCTTCCTAGTTTCACTGTTCTTCCCAGGGCCTGTGACGGGCGTTTATCTTTTTGATACTCTCCTCCATTTGGCAAAGGTCGCCGTGATCGTTTTGGTTGTCTCCATAATAGTCGCTGTCAATCCGAGGCTTAGAATCGATCAGGCCTTGAGATTTTTCTGGGTTTATGTGCTTGGGTTGTCGGCACTGAGCTTTATCCTAATACGGTTTGCCGTGTGAAAGTACTACCTACTCCGTACAAGTCGCTCCAACCCGCCGTTTAAACGGGACCTCCCTAAACTAAAGGGCTGGACAGAACTTAACCTCTTTATCGTGAAAACGAAGGCTCGCTCCCATGCTTCCATTCAGTTTCCCGGTAGTTTCCCGGTATTTCCCGACAGAAACCGAAGCGGGAAGGGAGCGGGAAACTTGAAACTCTGGGAAACTGTCGGAAACGAATTGGTTTTATCAGGAGTTCGCCGGGTGCCACCAAATGTAAGTCAATATTTCGCTCTCCAGCCGTGTTCAGAAAGGACAAGCTTCCTCCTACACTTCGGACATACAGGTCTGATTGGGCCCCCTTGTACTTCCTCGGGTTTAACCCCGGCCGAGATGGCCTGGATGGTGGCGAGGAGAGTAAGGTTTGAGAAAGACAAGTTTCCTAGTTTTTCGGTTAGCCAACGGAGGTGGTCAAAGGTCGTTATGACCGCACCGCACTCCGTGCACCTCACCAGAGCTCTTTTGACAGAGTTCCTAGGCTCCCCTTCGGGGCCGGCGAAAACGGTATACTGGGTGGTCAGCTTGATCCCCTCCACGGGGCAGCTCGAAGCACACTGACCGCAGCCTATGCAGCGCCCGTAGGAGACCTCGATGGTTCTTGTGTCCGCATCGTCCGAAACTGTGATTGCCTTGCTCGGACAGACCTCGGCGCAGGCACCGCACCCCATACACTTGTCCTGGAACTCGGGCCTCCCCCGATAACTCTCGGGAGGAGGTGAGGGAGTGGCTGGGTAGCGAACGGTGAAAGGTCTGCTCACGGCCGACTTCAGGGCCTCCGCCAGCTCCTTAAGCTTTAGTCCCATGCTTTCTCGAGAGCTGTATAAATTCTTCTTCAGTCAGAACTCTCTCCCTCCCCCCCTCGTCCACTATCGATACCCGGTCCGTACAGCTGAAGCATGGATCTATAGAACCTATAATGATGGGGGCGTCCGCAATGGTGTAACCGATGAGCTGCGGTCTGAGTGAAGGAATGTTCACGTAAGAGGGCGCCCTTACCTTATGTCTCTCCGGGATGTTGGTGCCGTTGGATTTCACATAGTGTATGTCCTCCCCCCTCGGCGCCTCCACCTGACCTATCCCCTCGCCGGGCGGAACTTCTTTGAATTCCGCCCTGATGTCCCCCGGCGGGAGGGAGGAAACCGCCTGCTCCACTATTTCAGCCGATTGAATCGTCTCCAAGAGCCTGACAACGGTCTTCGCCCAGACATCCCCCTCGCTCATGACCGGTACCTCGAAGCTCAGCTCCTTGTAGGCCGCATAGGGATGATCCTTTCTCACATCTATTTGGAGTCCGGATCCCCTCGCCGTCGGCCCCACCGTGCAGTACCTCCTAGCGTCCTCCTTCGTGAGAACCCCAACCCCTTGGAGCCTAGCCTTGGTAACCCTGTCCCCCATAAGCATATCTATTGCCCTCTTGACGTTGCTCTTCGCTTCCCTCACCGCCTTCAGGATGAGGGGAACGTGCTCCGGTTTTATATCTCTCCGCACTCCCCCAACTGCCATCATGGCGTAATTCTGCCTGTTCCCGCAGACGACTTCAAAGACATCCAGAATCGGCTCCCTCCATTTCCAGCTCCACATGAGGAGAGTATCAAATCCGATGAGGTGGGCGGCAACCCCGAGCCAGAGCAGATGGCTGTGGATCCTCTCAAGCTCGGCGATAATGGTCCTTATGTACCGGGCCCTGTCCGGAACCTCAATCTGGGCTATGTCCTCGACCGCCTGCACGAAGCATAGCGGATGAACATTGGAACAAATCCCGCATATCCTCTCCACCAGAAAGGTAACCTGCTCGTAGGTCATGCTCTCGGCGAGTTTCTCTATCCCCCGGTGGTTGTAACCGATTCTTATATCCACGTCGACGATCTCCTCGCCCTTGGTGTAGAGCTTAAAGAACTCCGGTTCCTTCAAAGCGGGATGATACGGGCCGATTGGGATAATCGCCGCCATTTACCCCTCCTTCCTCAATGGGTATTTTCCCTCGGGCCAAGTCTCCGCCAAGATCAACCTCCGGGGTGAGGGGTGTCCCTTAAATTCCACGCCAAAAAGATCATGAATCTCCCTTTCGATGAAGCCCGCCCCCTCTAAGACCCCAGTTATGGAATCGATCGATGGCTCGTATTTGGGAACCTCCGTCCTTAGGCTTACCACAATGCCCCGGGAATCTATAGAGAAATGGTACAGGAGTTCGAAAAAGGATGCGTGGTCGACGCAAGAGATGGTTGAGAGTCTTCCCCCGTACTCCTCAAACACGAGCTTCGCGGATTCCCTTATGTCCTCCTTCTTGACCCGGACGAAAATTCTCTTCTTTCCAAAGTGATGTTTTAGTTCGTATTCGATGAAGGATTCTCCCAGTCTTTCCTTCAATTCCTCAGCCAGCTTCCTCTCCTCTATTTCGGTCTCCATGCAAACAACCTCGCTCCAACCATTTCTCTCTTCCTCCTTGCCCTTGCGGCGATGGCCTCCATCTCCTCGAACTCGCAGTACATCAGGGCACCGGTTGGGCAAACGGAAGCGCAAGCTGGCTTCCGCCCATCCTCTAGTTTCCCGATGCATTCGTCACACTTGGTCGAAACGTGCCTGAGTTCTCTGAATTCAATGTTGCCGAAGGGACACACAATGGAGCAAGACCTGCACCCTATACACAGATTTTCGTTTACCACCACGGTATCTCCCACTCTTTTTATTGCATCTTTTGGACAGGCCTTGAGACACGGGCTGTTCTCGCACTGCCTGCAAACACCAGATAGCGGAAACCTACCCTCAAAAAGCTCCACATTTATACGCTTCTCCCCCCTGTTGACCTCGGCGCATGCCTGCTCGCACGCACCGCAGCCTATACAGAGATCTATATCGAAGTAAAGCTCCATCACCTCACCCCCAGCGAGGCAACGAGTGCCTTAAAGTCCGGCACATACAGTACCCCCTCTGGAATAGAGGGTCTGACCTTTGCCACCCTCTCCACCTCCCCCTCCGCGGATTTCACCACCACCCTGTCCCCCTCCTTTATGCCCATTTTCCCGGCATCAGCGGGGTGCAACTCAAGGAATTCCGGGGTGGGTCTTAAAATTTTCCATTCCGGGTTGAAATAGGTCGGCTGAGTGACCACAGCAAAGGGGAACCTCTCGTCTGTCTTGGGTGGACCCTGAGGCTGGGTAATCTTGAAACCTTTCCCAGAGGAGGTCTCAGAGGATGGACCCCCCTTGGTTTGGGAAATTCCCGGCCGTATCTTCTCAGATAGTCTTTGTAAAATGTCCGGGATCTCCCTCACCTTGGGTGGCGGGTCGGAAATGGGAGGAACGGTGGTGCTTCTCCCTTCCATGTCTGTATAGGTCGCCGACATTTCCGTGAAGGCTGGAACGGGTAAGAGGAGATCCGCCCCACTTTCCTCAAAGGTGGTGAAAAGAACCTTGAAGCTGGCGTCAATTTTTCTCGGATCCTCCCTGAAAATCAGCGCCACGTCGACCTTTTCGCCCTCGAATGGACCCGCCCCTGCTGCTTGCAGGAGTGTTGCATTGGGCGCCCCGGGAAGCACGAGAATTTTTGCCCCCACCAGCAGGGCCAAGTTGGAGACCCATTCAGGGGAAACACCTGGGGTCCAGAGGATGAGGGCCCTAGCCGAGCGAGAGAGGGCGGTTGCGGGAACTTCTAGGGCAGATCTCGCCACTCCGGAGAGCTCGAACGTCTCCTCCTTTACCCCCGCCAGGAACTCCTTCAGCTTCCTGAACCCCTCCTCCCTCTCGCACTCTTTCTTGTAAAGGCCCCGCTCGATCAGGATTTTCGCCAAGTGAAGGAGGACCCAAGATTCAGTCCCGGGTTTTGGCTGGATCAGCTGCGAGAACCAGCTTGTGGGGCCCGCCCTGCACGAAAGGTTGAAAAGGGGAACCCCCCTTTCATACTTGGCCCTGAGCACTCTCCCCGCCAAAACCGGAAACTGCTCGAAAGGCTCCCCCAGCGCGAAGATGAGATCGCACCTCTCGATCTCCTCTAAACCGGCCCTCTCACCCCCCAGCCCCAAAGCGGGAAAGCTCGTATATAATTTACCCCTCACTGCCCGCATGAAGGAGGAAACTGCCGAGATCTCCTCCCCGGAGCAGGTGCCGGAAACGAGGGCGGCTTTACTCCTAGCGGCCTTGAGTTTCCTCGACAAAATCGCCAGCGCTCTCTCCCAAGAGATCCTCTCGTATCTCCCTTTTCTTCGCATAGGGTACAGGAGTCTTCTCTTGTGGTAGGTGATCCTCCAAGCAAGTATTCCCTTCGGGCAAAGGGGGTTTCTGAAGCTCACACCCTCTATCTCCCTTCCTTTCTCCAGATAGAGATCACACAACAAGCAGCAGTGGGTGCAGACAGTTTTGGCCTCCATCACCACCACTCCGGGATGTGCTTGACTTGCTGGTAGGAGAAGATGGGGCCGTCCTTGCAAACGTAATAATGGCCGATGTTGCAGTGCCCACACTTCCCCACCCCGCACCTCATCTTTCGCTCCAGGGAGACGTAAATGTTCTCGGGCTTGTACCCCACCTGCAGGAGCTTCTCCACGGCGAATCTTATCATGATGGGCGGACCGCAGACCACTGCGATCTCCTTCTTGAAGTCGAGCTTAACGCGATCGAAGAGGATGGTGACCACCCCCACGTTTCCGGTCCAGCCGGCCGTGCCCACGTCCACGGTCAGGTGCACCTCGGCACCCTGCTGCCTCCACCTTTCATACTCCCGCCTGAAGGCCAGATCGGCCGGCGTCCTCGCACCGTAAAAAAGAATGATCTTTCCATACTTCTCCCTCTCGTGCAGGAGGGTGAGGAGGAAGGACCTAAGGGTGGAGAGCCCGATCCCCCCTCCGACTATCAGCACATCCTTCCCAACAGAGGCCTCCACAGGATAAGAGTTCCCGTAAGGACCCCTTATGCCCACCTTCTCGCCTGCCTGCATCCGGTGAACGGCGGAGGTCAGGGATCCGTGCCTCCCCAGGCTGGGATCGTAGGTCTTCATTATGGTTATCTCCAGCTGCTCCTGGAAGGGAGGGGAAGCGATGGCGAAAGGTGCCTCTCCCACCCCCGGAACCGTCAGCTCCACGAACTGGCCGGGCTTGAACTCTAACCTCCTCTCCGGCCTGAGGACAAAGGTCTTTATGTTTGGGGTCTCCTCCACCACCTCCAGAATTTCGGCCCTCTGGGGAAGGTAGGGGCTGCTCATTGTGCGGCCTCAAGTATCTCTCTCAGATCTATATTTCCCAGGCACGCCTCTATACACCTTCCGCAGCCCGTGCAGGCGTAAGTCCCGTACCGGCGGTAGTAATAGGCGAACTTGTGGAGCACCCTGTTGGCAAGTCTGGAGTGAAGCTCCGGCCTAGGGTTCACGCCCGCGGCCACCTTCTGATATCCCTCAAAAATGCACGGCTCCCAGAACCTAAGCCTCGCCAGCTCCTCGGCCATCCTCCTCTCGCTCAGGCTGAAACAGTAGCAGGTGGGGCAGATGTTGAGGCATGCTCCGCACTCCACACACTTCCTAGAGAACTCCTTCCACCGGTTCTCCCCCAGTCCCTCCACCCTCTCCAGTCCTTGGAGTTTTGAGCCCTCAAGCTTCCTCTCCGCCCTCTTTCTGTTCTCCTCCCGCTGCTCGAGCATCCTGGGGGTCACCTCTGTTGTGAACTCTGCAAGCGCCTCGAAAACCGGCAGCCCCTTCGAGGAGCCCAGCTCAACGATCATCCCATCCTCCACCGGGCTTAGATTCAAATCAAACCCCTCTT
>Ga0185307_1001753_pt1 | contig 11682 bp, 15 predicted proteins | sample LHCtaG_FD_128010 | JGI IMG/M metagenome (GOLD analysis project Ga0185307, IMG submission 128010) | Hot spring microbial communities from Little Hot Creek, USA to study Microbial Dark Matter (Phase II) - LHC4sed_matched (SPADES... | ecosystem: Environmental > Aquatic > Thermal springs > Hot... | reverse complement strand
ACTAATTTGGAGGAGAGGTGTCTATTATTAAAGTAGTAATTTTTATATTTCTGCTCGTTTTGGGAATTTTCCTCCTTTTTTTGATAGGCAACCTTCCGACCTATTTCGGAGAAATGGAAAGGAGAATTTTTTCCCTGCTAGTAATTTTCATGATAGTCGGAGGAACGGCCTGGGTGGTATTTAAGTGAAAAGGAGCGTTATGGACGTTCTGAGGAATGATGCAATAATTTTTGGAAAGTTAATTTTGATTGAGAAGCCGATGAGTAGCTATCAATTGGCTAAAAGGCTTTTCAGCTATAAGGATGACTATGACCTTAGGAAAAAGGAGAGCTTTCTGAGATGGTGGTTTGAAAAATGGAGCGGGATGGGTCTAATCAAATGCGAAGTGATAGATGGAGTAAAAAATTATTCGCTTGATATGAGCAAGATAAAGTGGGGAGAGAAGGCAAAGCTCACGCTCAAATGGGGAAAGTTCTCAGAAACGATAGATTTGGGCTTTACGCTGGTTTTAAAAGTTAAGGATTCCTGGTTGATAATTCCCATAAAAGAATAGCTTTGGTAAAGTTTTTCTTTGTATCAGATTTTTATGCTAAGAAAGAGACTTCATTTTTAGGTGAAGATATGGCAAAGGTAAAAGTTATATATCCAAATGGAGTAACTAGAGTAAAGTACAAGACAACCATAGCAGGACCAAGCGAGCAGACACCAGGTAAGGTCAAGCAAAGTGCTTTTGCTAACAGAGTTTACTACAAGCCTTCCTTGAGAAAAGTTGTCATCAGACATCCTGGAGTTTTGAGAGTTAGCGAGGACGTTAGGAAAATTAATGAGCAACTCAGAGCCTTAGCGGGCAAACCACAACACCCATCAGTCCAATGCGGTGGAATGAGTTGGGCAGAGAGAATAAAGTGCTTGAAAGTTAAAATGAAGGAAGCAATAAAACCAGTCACAGAAATAATGTAGAACCAGAAACTGCAAAAATAGCTTTTTAACTTTACTTTTCTTATTCTTTTTTAGAGGTGAATATTTGCGCGAATATCCTTCTAATGCAGAGCCTATTGTTAAAAGGTTGGCTGAACGTCTGCTTGCCAATCCCCCCGCGAGACAGGCATTTATTGATTATGTAACTGAGATCAGGCTGGCAGCGATGGCTCCAGAAGAAGTTAAAGAGGAGAGGGGATTTGTCTTAAAAGTGAGGTTTGAAACCGAACTATTGGTTGATGAATCTCTGAAAAATTTGGTAGCAGGAAGAGTTATGAACGAAAGGGATGCTTTAATACACGATCTCATTAAGTCCTTCTATGGTATTATGCCAAGATTCTAGCAAAGCTTTAATATTAGAAACCTAAATTTATTTAGGTGGTTTGATGATAACCATCCATTTACCTAGAGTTAAATATTCTCCAGAATCAGTTACAGAATTCATAACACAATGCCTCAAGGCAGAAGGAGTTCCGATGTTCAAAACCAAGTTTGCAGGAAAACCATTTGTAGTTGAAGGGAAGCAGGGCGTAGTTGCTATTTGCTACGGAGGAACTTACATGGAACCATTTTCTAGAATTTTCATTGATATATCTCCAGAGGACTTAAAGCTAATCAAAGAAAAAGTTGGGGAGTGGGAAATTCTTTTAAAGAAATATGCACCAGAAAAGCTCAAAGAAATATTGTGAAAATTTTAAAAATATTAATTTTTAATTACAAAAATAAATAGAGAATTATGGAAAGGAAAGTGTTGGTGGATAAAATAGAATTCAAGGATCATGAAGCAATTTCAGAAGCGGAGCACCTAAAGGAAATGTTCTCCCTTCCTGCAAACTTATGCGCTTCCTACTTAAAATTCATAATAGAGAAGGGGCTACTTCCAGAATACGAGGAATGGAGAAAGAAAATGGTAGTTGAACTGCTGTAAAAAGTGGTTTGTATGGGTGAATTGGAAGTAAAAAAGGCAAACGGATATATAGTTGCGGTCCCTCCCGGAAAGGAGGCCTATTATGTAGAAAAGGTTGTGGAAAAAATTCCATGGGGCGAAGTAGAGAAGCTGGTAATAAGACCATTTGCGGAAATTCCCTCCGAAGAATTTGTCAAGTTAGAAGAACTGGAAAGAAGGCTACCTCCTGGAGTAAAGCCCCCTGAGCTTCCTGTTCCGGAGTTCGAGGAAGAAGAAATACCTAGAGAGAGAAGGGAAGAATTCAGGAAAACTCTTTTTGAAATTTTGAAGTACTACCACATTCCGGAAAGGGTTAGCGAGGCAATAAAGAAACTGGCGGAGATTGCCGGGACGAGAGTTGAAAGGTTAATAGGGTGGCTGAGAAAAATAGGAATAGAAAGGAAAGAGGAGGCTCTTAGAGAGGTAATGTGATGAAAAAAATTTTGCTTTTAGCTCCGCTCTTCTTTCTTTTTCTTTTGTCTATTGCTAATGCCCAGCTGATTACGATAGGGGTTCAACCTTCCGTGGTAGTTCTGAATTTTTTCAAGTCGGGCTCTTATAGAGTAGAGTTCGGGTTTTCGAATGACGGAGGGGAGGTTAACGCTGTATATACTTTGGAGCCGGACGATTGTTTGAAGAACATAATAAAAAACTATCCGAAGAGTGTTTTGGTTCCAAAGGGGACAAATAGAACCAGCAATCCGATAAGGGTTTGGATAACTTTCGAGCCAGACTATAAGGGAAACAAGACTTGCTTTTTGTATGTCTACGCAAAACCGGAAGGAGCAAGAGATGAGGGAGTTCTAAGAATAAAACCTAGCGTTGGAATTAAAATAGAAGTAAGGCAACCGGAGAAAGTTTCCTATCTCCCTCCCTCAACAATTTATCTTCCTTTATCGATTCAAGGAAATCAATCCACAAGAAATGAGCAGAAAGTTCAGCAAGCTTCGCAACCTAAAGGCGAGGCTCCATATGGGGGAGAAGCCCCGCAAGAGCATCAGGAAGTTTTAGTGCATCAGCAAGGGATAGGCTTTCCAATGTGGATTGTTTGGTTGGTTGTGGGAGGAGTGGTTTGCGTTATAGCGTGGAAAGTTAGAGATTGGATTATCTATTGGGTATAATTTTTATTTTTTCTTAAATATAGATTTAAATCTAATTTTTCACAATATTAAAAAAGGTGGAATATGAAAAAGCTATTGGCTTTAGCAATATTGCCACTATTATTGATGGCTAGATTGGCAACAGCTCAAACAGGAGAAGTAACCGTAACTGCTTCAGTGAGCGGGTACATAACAGTTACCTTCAACTATGCTCAGGTTAACTTTGGATCCTTGTCAGCCGGAACCACAAACCAACCCGCACCAAACCAGGAATATGGAGTCTACAACTGCACAGTAGATACAAACGCCAACTATGGAGTAAAGGCATATGGAACAGATTTCAGCGATGGAGCAGGCCACACTTTTTCTATAAGCAACTTAAAGATGGATACAAACTCAACCGCACAAGGACTGTCATTAACAGATGCTGTTCCTCTATCAACCAGCTATGTAACCATTGACACGAACATTCCTTACACGGTAACAAATAGCTTCCATGGCTATTGGCTTAGCATTCCAACTGGCCAATATGCTGCAACTTATACTGCTACTGTAACAATAACCTACTTCAACGTGTAAGCAAAGGCGAACGGCAATGAAGCAAAAAATTTTGGTAGTGCTTAGTTTATTTTTATCTTTTATTAGCTTGGCCTTTTTAGCAAGAGCGGAACCTGATGACTCTATAGAAGAAATTTCTGACTGTTCAAATTTAGACCAAGAAGGGGTTTATGTTTTAACTAATGATATAATAGATACCTCAATTTCTCCTTGCATAAACATTTCTGCCAACAACGTTGTTTTGGATTGCCAAGGGCATATTATAGATAGCGGTTATTTAGGAGATTATGGAATATATGTTTATCGTTCAACTCCCACAAATACAAATATAACAATTAAAAATTGCGTTTTGATAGAGTGGGTTAGCTATGGTCTGTATCTTCGTGGTTCAAATTATAACACTCTAATCAACATAACTTCAAATTTTAATAATTATGGCCTGTATCTTTGGGGTTCAAATAACACTCTAACCAACATAACTGTAAATTTTGGTTGGTTTCATGGCCTGTATATTTATGGTTCAAATAACACTCTAACCAACATAATTGCAAATTCTAATGGTTATGGCCTGTATATTTATGGTTCAAATAACACTCTAACCAACATTACTGCTTCTAATAATTATTATGGCCTGTATCTTTGGGGTTTAAGTAACACTCTAACCAACATTACTGCTTCTAATAATGATTATGGCCTGCATATTTATGCTTCAAATTATAACACTCTAACCAACATCACTGCAAATTCTAATAATAATTATGGCTTGGAACTTTATGATTCAAATTATAACACTCTAACCAACATAATTGCAAATTCTAATGGTTATGGCCTGTATATTTATGGTTCAAATAACACTCTAACCAACATTACTGCTTCTAATAATAATTATGGCCTGTATCTTTATGTTTCAAATTATAACACTCTAACCAACATCACTGCAAATTCTAATAATAATTATGGCCTGTATATTGATGGTTCAAGTAACACTCTAACCAACATCACTGCAAATTCTAATAATTATGGCCTGTATCTTTATGGTGTAAGTAACACTCTAACCAACATTACTGCTTCTAATAATAGTTATGGTTTATATCTTTATTATTCAAATTATAACACCATTAAAAACTCGAAGATTCAGAATTCAATAAACTATGGAATTTATTTAGATAATGCAGCAAATAATTTAATCTATAACAACTTATTCAACAATACTAATAACTTCTATTTTGCAGGAACTATTTATACGAACTATTGGAACACTACAAGACAACCAGGAGATAGAATTTACTCTCCTGGAACAGAAATAGGAGGAAACTATTGGACTAATCCTAGTGGAAATGGTTATTCCGATACCTGCACTGATGCTGATAAAGATGGATTCTGTGACTCTCCTTATACTCTAAATTCCCAAAATATTGATTATCTTCCCTTGAGTGATGAATATCTTGCCTTATTATATATTTCTGACTGTTCAAATTTAGACCAAGAAGGGGTTTATGTTTTAACTAATGATATAATAGATACCTCAATTTCTCCTTGCATAAACATTTCTGCCAATAATGTTGTTTTGGATTGCCAAGGGCATATTATAGATAGCGATTATTCAGGAGATTATGGAATATATGTTTATCGTTCAACTCCCACAAATACAAATATAACAATTAAAAATTGCGTTTTGACAGAGTGGAGTAGCTATGGTTTGTATCTTCGTGGTTCAAATAACAACACTCTAACCAACATAACTTCAAATTTTAATAATAATGGCCTGTATATTGATGTTTCAAATTATAACACTCTAATCAACATAACTTCAAATTCTTATGGTTATGGCCTGTATCTTTGGGGTTCAAATTATAACACTCTAACCAACATAATTGCAAATTTTGGTTGTTGTGGCCTGGAACTTTATGTTTCAAATAACAACACTCTAACCAACATAACTGCTTCTAATAATTATTATGAAGGATTAGCCTTAGTTGGTTCAAATAACACTCTAACCAATATAATTGCAAATTCTAATGGTTATTATGGCCTGTATATTTATGGTTTAAATAACACTCTAACCAACATAATTGCAAATTCTAATTATTATGGCCTGTATCTTCATGTTTTAGACTATAACACTCTAACCAACATAATTGCAAATTCTAATTATTATGGCTTGTATATTGGTAGTTCATTCGACAACACTCTAACCAACATTACTGCTTCTAATAATAATTATGGTTTATATCTTTATTATTCAAATTATAACACTATAAAAGATTCGAAGATTCAAAATTCAATAAACTATGGAATTTATTTACTTGAAGCAAAATATAATTTAATTTATAACAACTTATTCAACAATACTAATAACTTCTACTTTGAAGGAACAATTTATTTAAATTATTGGAACACTACAAGACAACCAGGAAATAGAATTTACTCCCCTGGAACAGAAATAGGAGGAAACTATTGGACTAATCCTAGTGGAAATGGTTATTCCGATACCTGCACTGATGCTGATAGAGATGGATTCTGTGACTCTCCTTATACTCTAAATTCCCAAAATATTGATTATCTTCCACTGAGTGATGAATATTCTGTGGCATACATAACAGTTACCTTCAACTATGCCCAAGTTAATTTCGGAACTTTAAACCATAACACCCTAAATCCTGCACCAAACCAAGGATATGGAATTTATAATTGCACAGTAGATACAAACGCTCCTTATAAAGTATATGCTATGGGTTATGATTTCTCTGGTCCAGCTACTTTAAGCATTTCAAACCTTTACTTTGATACAAATGAAACCGCGGCGGGCTTAAGCTATTCGAATGCAGTAAGCCTTTCCACATCTTATCAACTAATAGATACAAACATTCCTCCTACCTACACAACAAACTTTCATGGATATTGGCTCTACATTCCTTATGGACAACGTGCAGGAAACTATAATACTACCGTTATAATAGCATATATGAACGTTTAATAGCACATATTTATATCCGATGGCACTTTGGCACCAAAATTCAAATTTTCCATCTATTTCGCCAATAGACGCATTTTTTGCGGACTTCGTTAGTGCCAAATTAGTGCCAAATTTGGTGTTCGGTGTCACTAACCCATCCCTTTATCTTTTGTTTGTATCTAAAAAATGTCCTTCTGCTCATTCCTGTTTTTTCCATAAACATTTTTACTTGCTTCTTCACCTTTTTTGTTTTCCTTACAATTTTGTAAACCAAGTTTAGTATTTCATCCTTTTCCAAAATCTCGTAAACTAATTCCTTCCAGTTTTTTGATTTCAAGTATGGGTATATCTTGTCTAAGATCCTTAGGCTAAGGTTATTTATCACTTCTCTTTCGCTTAACTCCTTTATGTAATCAACAAGCTCTGTTGGATAATTCCTTTCTTTTGCTAAAATGTATAGCATTTCGATTATTTCCTTTTTGCTAAATTTTAGCTCGTAGTATATGCACCTATCTTTTAAAGCCTTAAGGAATTTGTTCGTTTCATCGAACTCATTAGCTAAAATAAAGATTTTTGAGTTAAAAGCGAATCTTTTAGGTAGGTTTGAAGTTAAAGGTTTTGAGCTTCTCCATTCAACCAACCTGTTATCATAATCCAAAGCGCCCAAAAGAAGGGAAAGTATGTCCTTATCCTTGCAGTATTTTGCTATATCATCTATTATAATATAGCTATTTTTCTTGTGCTTGTATAGTAGCTTGTAAAATGCCAAGGGGGTTATGTGTCCTTTCACTATTATGAAATTAAGGTTTTTTTCCTTTAGCTTAAGTATAAGGTTAAAGCTCTTTCCTATTCCGGGGTCTCCAACGCAAATAAACCCATTAGTTTTTTTGTTTCTCAGAAAGTTTTCTATATGCTTATAGTAATTCTTATAGTATTTACTCAACTCTCTCATTATTATTATTTTATACAGTAAAATTTAAATCTTTTTTTTCAGAAAATTTTTCTATTCCAAAAATTCTGATGTTTAGGCCTTGCACCTCACAAATTATTTTTGCGTTGATTTTATCCTTATCCTCATTATATACATAATATAGTTTTCCATCCTTCTCTATTATGTATACTCTCACCCACCCACCTTTTTTATCAATTTTCCAATATTTTTTATCAATTTTCCAACGGTTTTTATAAATTCAAGCTAATCTAAATAATTTAGCCCTACCTATTTCTCTTTTTGTTAATTTCCCACTTAATTCTAGCGCAAATAAGTATTTTGCTAAGGTTTGCCTTGTAATCTTTCTCTTTTTCATCATTTTTCTTGTAATTTCCCCGATGGTTAGCCCATTCTTTTCCTTTTTTAGTATGTTTATAATATCGTTCATAATTTCTTTTTCTCTCTCATCCAAAACTTATCACCATATTAAAATATTAATTTTAAATATTTAAGTTTTATGTTTTATTCTAACCTTATCTTATAACCGAATGGTATTTGTTCAGGATTACCATTTTTACTTACCACCCATATAGTTTTTATATTTCTCAATTCTTCTTCTTCTGGAAATTCGCTATATCCATCAGTAAAACATATGAGAAGTTTGGTATTTGGAAAGTTTTCTCTTAGGTATTTTGGCAGCCATAAGTGGGATGTCCCACCGAATCCGTGAATTTTTATATTCATTAACCTATCTATATTTCCGTTATTTATTTCTATAACATCCTGAACTTCTACGTCGTGCGTTAATACAGTTATATTTATGTTGTTAAAGCTTTTTGCGATGTTTATTATTTCGCTCATAAATTCGTTCAATTCTTTTTGAGCTATCGAACCGGATAAATCAACCACACAAACAACATTTAAATTTTCTTTTATGCTTGTTGGCAAATAAATTCCTGTTGTAATGCTTTTTTTGCTCGGTTTTTTCCAAGAATAATCGTATGGGATTTCTTGAGTTATGTATTTGTGCAGTAAATCCTTCCAATTTAGCTTAAAATCCAACAATTTATCGAAAAATCTTTCTAACCCTAATGGTTTTATTCCTTTCAATTTGCTAAATTGGTAGGCTTCTACCAATTCCTTTCTTATTTCTTTCTCTATTTCTTTTTTCACTTCTTCGAATGATTTTCCATACTTCTGTTCAAGTTTCCTTTTTTCTTCTTCTGTTAGGCTATCCAAATCGTAATGCACATCAAAACTGTATTTATCTACAAATTCTTTAAAATCCCTTCTTTTCTCATAATAATCCTTTAAAATTTCATAAATCTCTTCTGCAGTTTTATTTTCAAGGTTAGGTATTTCTATATTAAAGTTTGTGTTTAAGTTTTCTTCTGTTAATCCTCCTTTTTTTATTATAGAATTATCAAAAGTTCTAAAATTAAGCTCAATTATTTTGTTTGTTATTAAATCTGTTGATATATTCCATAAAGTTTTATTTCTATTTCCCCTTCTTAACAAGTGCATTAAAAATATGTGTAGAATCTCGTGAACTAAGCATAAAATTATATCATCATCCGAAAGCGCATCAACAAATTCTTTATTGTAATGTAGGTTGCCATTTATATCTATACCCATACTCTGAACACCATTTTCTTTTTGCTTTAAATGTAATACAAGGTAGGCAAAAAAAGGGTTTGTTTTTTGTAATGAAATTTTTGCTCTAATTATTCTATCTTCTGCACTTAGCATATTCTCACAATAGGTATTTTTCGAATCTTGAAATGAATTCATATTTTTTCGCATTTGCTATAAAATGCTTTGGGTTTACAGTTTTTAACAGTCTTAAACATAATATCGCAAACTCGGGTTCTAAAAATTGGACTATTTTCATTATCTTATCTAAGCTTTTTTCTTGTTGTTTGTATATTTCTGCCAATTCGCAAATTATAGAATACTTTAAGTCTATTTTATCTATTTCTTTTATTTTTTCCGGATTATCCAAAAAATCTTTTATTCTTATATTTTTCGTTAGTTTTAGAAAAGAAATCATTTCTATTGCGCAAGCCTCACCAACGTTTGAAGATATTATATTCTCAAGCAATTCTTCTTCTTCATCGTTAATTTTTTCTATCATATTGCTTAAATATTCCCATCCTCTCGGTGTTGGGAATGCGTTATCCTTACTTTTCTCATCTAACTTAAATAAATAGCTTGGTTTAAAGTGCAAAAAGCTTATTATTCTATGGTCTATTCCGTTGGCTAATGCCCATTTGGTCCATTCTTCTAAGCTCGGTATTTTTAATTCCAAATGTTCGAACCTATCTAAAAGTGGTTTTGGCATTTCATATATGTTTGCTTTATCTTCTAATCTATTACCTGCACCAATTATAAATATGCCATCACTAATTTTATGTTCGCCAATTTGCTTATCGTTTATTATTTGGTAAAACATACCTTGAATTGAAGGTGGAGCTAAGTTAAATTCATCGAAAAACAGAATTCCTTTTGCTCTTTTATCGCATATAGCTTTATAAACTAATGGAATACACCATTCAAAAGTCCCGTTTGTGTTTTCGAATTTTGGCAATTTGAAATCCCCTAAATCGAATTGCAGCGCTCTTTGATCTATGAATATGAAATATTTTTCCAAATTTTCCATAATTTTTAGCTTTTCTTCTTTCGTTAAATTATTCCATTCTACAAATTCCCTATTTTCTTCTTTCGCTAACTCTTTTCCTAACTCTTTCACACTATAGCTTTTACCTATTCCTATAGCCCCCCAAATAAAATAACTTCTTTTTGCTCTATACGCAATTTTTAATATTTTTTTAAGTTGTTCGTGGTTTACTTCTCTCATTTCCCATCACTATAGAAGATAAACAATGTATTTTGTTTTCATTTCTTGTGGGAGAAATTCCAAAATAGCCTTTATATACTCATTATGTTTATCTTTCTTTATCCTTTTCTTTATCAACTTATCTATATTTTTTGAAAGCAAAAATCCACTAAGTATTGCTTTATTTTCTGCACTCAATAAATCTTTTACTTTAACAATTTCTAAAAAGATTTCTTTTACTTCTTCAAACTCCCAACCCTTTCCTATATAATAAAAACTATACCAAAGCCTATTTAATTCTTCGAAAATTTTTTTCATTTTATTATTCAATACCTCATAAACAATATCAGGATAAACGTTTTTTAAAATATCACAACTTCTTACTAATATACTTATATCTATTTCATTTATTGCTTCTAAATATTTTCTTATTATTTCTTCTCTTTTCTGTTCATCATAATTTAATATTTCAAATGTTTTTAACAAAACTTCAGGATCAAGCCTACCCCTATTTTTTTCTATTACTTCTTTTACTTTATCCCTTAAATTTATTTGTAGCTTTTTTTCTATTGTGTCCAAATTATTTAAAATTGCTAAAATAAAATTGTTATCAATATAATATTCCATAGCAGAAAGTTTTGAAAATATAAAATCTTTTAAGTAATCTTTATCTATCAATATCGCTTTTTCTAATTTGCTTATTTCGTTTGTTTCAGCAAAATCATAAACTAATTCATCAACTAACTCTTTTTTTACATTTTCATTTACAATTTCTATTTTTACACTACCATCTGCACATTTAATTATCTTTACATCTTCCGCAATAATTATAGGCATATTACCACATTTAACATTAGTGTTTAACATTTATAAATTTTTCGTTTTTTTTCTTTCGATAACTTTAAGCATCATTAAAATTTCATTTTTTCTTATTGAATATGGCAAAATTGCAGCTAAGAAGTTTTTTATATTTTTCTTGTTTCCTATATAAAGTTGATATTCTTTTATTCTCTTTTTGCTTTTATATATTTTTGCTATTGTGAATAGATCCATAATTTCTTTTATCTTTTTCCAAATTTCAAGCTCTTTTATAGTGAAATTAAAAAAAACAGCGTATTGATATTTTTTTAATCTTAGTTTGATAAATCCTCTTACATCAAAAATTCCCGCTAAATAAGCTTTTAATTCTTCTCTCATTCTTCTTCAACCTTTCAATTTAACATTGTTGTTTAACATTTAAATATTTTTTTGTTTTCTTCCAACTTAATAAATATGGTTGCTCATCTACTAATTTTTCATGTTCTTTACAAAACATTGCACCTTTCATAATTATATAACCAACAACTTTATTATTACAACCTTTCACAAAACATTTAA
>Ga0185307_1001752_pt1 | contig 11684 bp, 11 predicted proteins | sample LHCtaG_FD_128010 | JGI IMG/M metagenome (GOLD analysis project Ga0185307, IMG submission 128010) | Hot spring microbial communities from Little Hot Creek, USA to study Microbial Dark Matter (Phase II) - LHC4sed_matched (SPADES... | ecosystem: Environmental > Aquatic > Thermal springs > Hot... | reverse complement strand
TTTTTCATGTTTGTAGGGATAGTGCTTTACGATAAGAGCATAGAGGGGGGAGGATGGCGATAAATGAGACACATTGTGCATATATTGGAAAACGATTTCAGAAACTTTTTTCGCTATAAATGGTGGCTTGTAGGCTTAATAAGCATGAATCTCGCCGACCTCTTCATAATGGCTATAGTTTACAATCGCATGTTAAACCCTGAAGTAACCCAGCAGATAAAAAGCTACTTCGACTTTTTCGCGCCTGGACTAACCGTGACTGGTTTATTTGCATCTGCTTTTATGATTGGGCGGGAAGTGAACATGGAGAGGCGGAGGGAAGTTCACCAGTACATGCTTAGTCTGCCAATGACCAGGTTGGAGCTTGGGGTTGGACGGGTGCTTTCCGGCGGGCTTAGGGGCATGGTTTATATGTCTCCCCTTTTGGCTACATGCTTCGCCTTTGTCGGGCTTCCCACTTTGCCACAGTTTTTCTTAATCTTGCTTGTTTTGTTCTTCCTCGCCATGGGAATTTCTGGTTTAAGCATAGCCATAGCTGTTTCCACTTTAAGCTTAGACAAGTTTGTAACGGCAAGGGGTTTGGTTTACTATCTGCTTTTCTTCTGCAGCAGCGTCTTCTACCCCTTCTCCATAATCGAGCAGCTTGGACGGGAAGGCAAATTTCCCATGCTTCTCGTGGCTTTTGCCAGAGTAAACCCGTTAAGCAATGCCTCAGACCTTATTCGCTCTTTTCTCCTAGGAAATCCACCCTTTTCCCCAACAATGGTTATCAGCGTTATTATTTTCTCAGCAGTTTTTACGCTTTTTGCAGCCTTCGCCTACATAAAGTTGATAGAACGCGCCTAGTTTTGAAGTTAAATTTATGTGCATGGTTGCCTAAACAATCTTCCCACTTAATCATTAAATCTGAAGGTTAACCCAATGTCCAGTGTGAAGACTCTCTTCGAGCCAGAAACAGTTTTGCTCGTAGGCTCCAGCAGAATCAAGGAAAAGGTTGGATTGGCGTCGCCTTGGCTTTTTAAAAATGTTATCCATAACATGAGAAGATTTTTCAAAGGAAAAACCCAAATCCTCGACATGCATGGAAAAATTGGCTTAAACAACCTTAGCGAGTTACCGGAAATCCCAGAACTTGCGGTTGTGATGCTACCGCCTAAAGAGTCAATAACCCATGTTGAAAAGTGCGCTGCCTTCGGCGTTAAGGCTTTTGTAATGATAACTGGCGGGTATAAAGACGACCAGCGCAGACAACTGTTGAAGGTTAAGGAGGAGTATGGCGTTAGAATTTTGGGGCCGAACACCGTTATGGGCGTTATAAACACCGCTAATGGGCTTAACACAACCTTTGAACAGGACGTTATGCCGAGGAAGGGAAGTATTGCTGTAATATCCCAAAGCGGCGGAGTAGGCGCATGCCTCCTAGACTGGGCGTGCTTCCACAACATTGGCGTAAGCAAGTTTGCCTTTATGGGAGACAAAATCGACGTAGACGACGTTGAACTTCTCCGTTATTTAGCCGAAGATAAAGAGACCAGAGTCATATGCCTATACATGGAAGGAATAAAAAACGGCAGACAGTTCATAGAAGAAGCAAGAAAAATAGTTGAGGAAAAACCCATCCTTGCCTTGAAGGGCGGAATAACCCAAGAATCAGCCCATAGGGCCAAGTCGCATACTGCTTCTATGGCCGGCTTCGACGAGGTTTTCGACGCTGCCTTCAGGAAAGCTGGAATAATCCGTGTGGAGGACATGGAGGAACTCATGAATGCAGCTTTAGCCCTGTCCAAGCAGCCTCCTATGCTGGGCGACAACGTAGCAATAGTGAGCAATGTGGGAGGCCCCGCTATACTGGCGGCGGATGCCGTTGCACGAAGCAACCTTAAACTTGCTAGGCTCTCTGAAGAAACAAAAAGTGAAATTGAAAGGCTTTATGTGGGTGTGGATGCCGCAAACCCCATTGACTTAATAGCGGACGCCCGCGCTGAACGCTTCCGAAAAGTGTTAGACATTGTTTTGGCGGACAGCAACGTTGACGGAGTCCTCGTGATAAACATGCTTAAATCATGCTTTTTCGAGCCTGAGGACGCGAAGGTTATTCCCGAAGTGGCGGCAAAACATCCATACAAGCCCGTGGTGGACGTTCCAGCTGGTGGCGAAGACTTCCAGCTCGTCCATAGGGTGATCGGCGATAGCCGCATACCGCTATACAATCTGCCAGAGAAAGGCGTGAAAGCATTAAAAGTTCTAAGGCTTTACGGCAAAATAGTTGGCAAACGTTAAACTGGGTTAAACTATATTTCGTAGAGGCATACTCTATTTTGTACAGCGAACCTTGGTGAAAAGTTGATTCGCCAGCAAAAGCGGCTCAGTGGTGAACTGGAAGAGAAAATTTATGGTTTTTGTAGGCAAGTTGCCAACTCTCGTCCAATAACGAGCACTTGTATATGTGGAAGCTCTGCGTTGCGTCCAAACGGCGAGACCAAAACTTTCTTGGAGGTTTTGCTGATTATCCAAGATTTTAAGCCTAAGTTAATGAACTACGTGAAGTTTTTCAACGGTCGAACCGCCATTTTCTACACTGTGGACAGGTGGGTTTTTGAAAGAGATGTGGAAGAAGGTTTTCTAGGAGAGGCTTTCGCCGTCCACCTCATTTTCCCATACAAGCCACTGGTTAACCCCGACTATTTGAAAGCGGAAGAGGTTAAGCTGAAGAAACGCTTGATTCTTGAACTTCTAGAAAACCTTGTGCTTGATTTTCCAGAACTTTCCTATGAGATTCGCATAAAACCAGAATATTTCATGTACGAGGCTATGCTGAGTAGGGCGCGCCTTTTCCTCCCATTTTATTACACCATATCCAATGCTTTCCGCAAAGATTTACGGGAAAAAAATGTTAAGCAGATTATGGAAGGATACCGGTTTGCCTTAAAAGACATGGAAAAGGAAGGGGTTGTAGAGCGGGTTGACCCCGACCTTTTCAAGATTTCAAAAGATTTTATCGAAAAGCTAAAAGGCAAAAAGTCTCCGTTCACGAATCTGCTGAAGTCTGCCCAGAAAGCCCTATTCATATCCCTTCTGGGGGCTTTCCCAAAAATTTTGGAAGTTTTGTCGTCAAATGTGGATGTTTTTCTGAAACTACAGCTCTTCGAATATGAAAGATTAAAATTAAGAACCAAATTCAATCTCGAAGACCCAAAAATGTACTTGTTTGTGCCCACCGCTAATGGGCTTGTGCCCTTATCTGCGCGGATGGGCATAGAAGATTTTGCTAGAAAAATCCTTAAAACTGGCGAAAACACGAGGGTGGCAGTTGAAGAGCTAGGTGGGGTTTTAAACGACGTTTACCTAGTTAAAGTTTCCAGAAACGGCGAGGAGCGAAGATTTGTCGTTAAAAGCTTCAAAGACTGGTCGAGTTTTAAATGGTTCCCGTTGACCTTGTGGACCGTTGGCACAAGAACCTTCACCCTCCTTGGGCGTTCAAGACTTGAGAGGGAATGCTCTGCAAACCAGTTTCTCCGCTCAAGGGGCTTCCATGTTCCAAGGATTCTCGGCATAAACCACATTGAAAGACTCGTCTTCATGGAGTATTTGGAGGGCGAAACCCTCGAAAAAATTATTAAGAGAATCCTTAACTCAGCGGATGAGAGCCGTGTTGAAGAGGATTTAAAGCTTATCTGCAGAATTGGCGAAGTTTTTGCAAAAGTTCACGCCCTCAACATGGCGTTGGGCGATACTAAACCAGAGAACATCCTTGTTGGGAAAAATGGCGAAGTTTATTTGATGGATTTTGAGCAGGCATTGCGGAACGGCGACAAAGCTTGGGATATAGCCGAGTTTATCTATTATGTTGGACATTATGCGCCGCCGCTTGCTGGAGCAGCACTCGTCGAGGATGTTGTGAAGGCTTTTGTAAGGGGATATTTAGAGGCGGGAGGAGATTTGGAAGTCGTTAAGGCTGCCGGGAAGCCGAAATACACGAAGGTTTTTAGCCTTTTCGTTTTACCCCACATTATTTTGGCAATATCAAACCTTTGTCGGAAAGCTGAGCGGCTGAGGGAACAATATGGTTAAGGATGAAACTGTTTTAACCTTTTACGGCGGGGTAAACGAGATTGGCGGAAACAAGGTTCTCGTCAAAGACGGCGAAACAAAGGTCTTTTTTGACTTTGGAATGTCCTTCGCCCTGCGAAAACAGTATTATTCGCCTCCATTCCTTTCGCCTAAAAGCGAGAAAAGCCTCCAAGAGCTGGGCATCTTACCCAAATTAGACGGAATCTACAAGTTTGACGGGAAGCCGCCGGATGTGGACGCCATCTTCATTTCCCACGGCCACATGGATCATTCAGCCTACCTCTCCTTTGTGAAGAGGGAAATCCCCGTTTACTGCGGCGAAACAACAAAAATAATCCTAGAAGCCTTTGGCGAAATTCGCAAGGCAGATTTAGAATTCAACGTGGAGGGCATAAACTTCCAACCTTTTAGGACGGGGCAAACCGTTAAAGTGGGCAGTTTGGAAGTAGAGCCGGTGCATGTGGATCACTCTGTGCCTGGTGCCTACGGCTTTATCATTCACACTTCAAATGGGGCTGTTGTTTACACTGGAGACTTTCGAGACCACGGTACAAAGGACGAGATGACCCGCGAGTTTGTTGAACGGGCGAAGGCTGCTGAACCTGTGGCCGTTATAAGCGAGGCCACTAACATGACAAGTGTTTCTGTTTCATCTGAAAAAGAGGTTGAAAACAAGCTGCATCATGTTGTCAGCCAAACAGATGGCCTTGTGCTTGCGGAGTTCGCCTACACAGACGTTGATAGGCTTAACTCTTTCTATCGAACAGCCTTGAGAAACAACCGTTGCTTGGCTGTTTCCCCACGGCAAGCCTATTTAATGGAGGCGTTAAGCGTCGACCGGAGACTGCGCATTCCAAGGCTGGGTGACGATGGAATATTGATTTTTCGAAAGTCGAAGGAGCGCGTTTACGCATGGGAAAAACAAATCATTGAACGCTATCCCGACAAGGTTGTTGACGTCGAACAAGTTTCGAAAAGGCAGCAAAACATAATCCTAACCATGTCCCTATATGATTTGGAGCAGCTTGTGGAAATCCAGCCCAAGCCCGGAAGCTGCTATGTCTTTTCCTCTTCCGAGCCTTTCAATGAGGAGATGGAGATTGACTATGAAAGGCTTGTAAACTGGCTTAGGCATTATGGCCTACCGCAGTACCATGTTCACGTTTCCGGCCACATAACCCCGTTGAGGCTTAAAGCCGCCTTAAAGGAAATTAATGCAGAGAAAGTTTTTCCAGTGCACACGGAGAACGCTGAGCTTTTCGCCAAGTTCATGCGCGACGCAAAAAGCCAAGTAGAACTCATAGAAAAAGGCAAAGAGTATAGGCTTTAAACCTTCAGTTTTAATCGTTAACTATATCTTTCTGAAGTTTCCATCCCTATTTTATGATAGCTATTATTGGTGCTGGACGCGTTGGAAGCGCTGCCGCCTTCAATATTTTAAGGTATAGGATAAGCGACGTCGTCTTAATCGATGTTTTCGAGAACCTAGCCAAAGGTGAAGCCCTTGACATGATGCAGACGGCTCCAGCCCTAGAATTTGATGGGAAAATTGTGGGAACAAGCGACTACAGCCAAATGAAAGGCGCAGAGCTTGTCATAATAACTGCTGGCGAGGCAAGAAAACCAGGGATGAACCGTCTGGACTTGATGAAGAAGAACGCTGGCATAGTGAAAGCCATAGTGCGGGAAGTCGCGAAATACGCGCCGGAATCCAAAATCATGATGGCTACAAACCCCGTTGACGTCATGACCTATGTGGCTTATAAGGAGTCGGGCTTTGAAAGAAACCGTGTTTTCGGAATGGGCAGCATTCTAGACACTTTACGCTTTAGGTCTTACATAGCCATAGAATTAAACGTTTCAAGGGAGGACATTCGCGCCCTCGTGATAGGTGAACACGGCGACTCCATGGTACCCCTAGTCGAATACGCATCTGTGGCTGGAATACCCATAACAAGGCTTCTTTCAAAGGAGCAGATAGAGAAAATCGTAAACCTCACCATAGCTTCAGGCGCCGAAGTCATAAAACTTAAAGGTTCGACGGTGCATGCGCCAGCGGCAGCCATAGCCATAATGGCAGACGCTGTTCTCCGCGGAAGAAACAGAGTCATGGGCGTATCCACATATCTCCAAGGCGAATATGGATTTTCAGATGTCGCCATTGGCGTGCCCGTTGTTCTCGGCAGAAACGGAGTTGAGCGAATCCTAGAGCTTGAACTGTTGCCTGAAACCAGAAAACGGCTGGAAAAATCCGTGGCGGTTGTTAAAGAGGCCATTAGTCAGTTATACGGCGCTTAACCTTGACGCAAAAAAGCAATAATTAAACACTGCAACGGGCGAATTATGCTTATGGAAAATTTTATAAGTTAAAGTGAATAATCCACGGTTATGTCTGTAGAAATTAACACTTTATTAACACCAGGGGAAGTTGTTGAAAAATCTTGGGAGCTAAAGAAGGTTCACATTTTTGCTACAAACAAAAGGCTTATCATTCGAGATAAAACAATGACAATGGTGCAAGGGGGTCCCATTAATGTTTTACATACACAGGATGTTGCATATGAGCATATCAATAGCATTGAACATGAGATCGTGAAACCTAAAATAAACTATGTTATTCCATTGTTTGTAGGGGCCATCTTCACATTGATAATTTGGGTTATATCTAAGGAGATTATGATCTTTCTACTTAGTTTATGCTTTTTCGCTATGGCTCTTTATGGTCTTATTTACTGTGTCGTTGGATATGAGCGCCTTATTTTGCACACTGCAGCTGGACCGTTTTATATAGAGGCTCGGGGTTCTGAAGGGGTTTTTCGAGAAGTTTTATATTACGTAAGGCTTAAAAAAGGAGATAAAGGAAATAGCAAGGCGTGAGATCATGTATTCTGAAATTCAGAATTTATTAGTGCCTGGCGAAACAGTGGAAAAAACTTGGGTTTTTCCTCGGACAAGAATCTATGCCACCAACCAGCGGTTGTTTATATGCGGTGAGCTTAAGTTGGAAGACAGAACTGTGAATAGAACACAAGACATAAGCTATGACCACGTAATTAGCATTGAACATCTACAATGGCGAAAACCCAGAATAAGAAGCTTAATGGCAATAATTTTTGGAGCGTTCTTCTTATTCTTTGGGCTGTTACTTTCAATCGGGTTTAGCCATTTTTCGGCAGTGCCTAGTTGGCTAACTGAAATTACGTACATTGGGACTCTGTTGGGTTTATTAATGTTAATTGGAGGTATAATTTCCTTTAGAAAACGCAAAATGGAAGAATATGTAGCGATACATACTGCATCCTCTCCAATAGTTTTCAATGCTGAAGGAGCAACAGTGGTTTTTCAAGAGCTCTTTAATTTTATAAGAAACAGGCAAGCTTCCTTAGGAACCAAAGATAAGGAAGCTAAAAGCAAAGAATAAAAGATTATTGGCCTTCTCTATCTTTTTGGTTTTGGTTAATTTTAATTTTTAATGTAGAAGCGGAATCGTAACGTCTTGTAGTGTTTTTGGGTTCGCAACCTATAAGTTAAAGCATGGTTTCTTAATATTCACGATAAACATGAAAGCCACAGCCAAAATAGACCGCCGCATCCAAATCCTCATCCACACCCTAGGCCTAAGCTGCTTAGGAGGAGCCATATTCCTCCAAATCCTAGTCTTTACGGACATACTACAACACGGCTACTTCATGGCTGTGGAAAACAACCCAGCAATCCTCGCTTTTGAAATAGCCCTAACTCTCTTCGCGCTTATCTACTTCATATACATGTACCAGCATTTTATCCGCTCAATAAAATAGCCGAAAATAAACATAATTCTTAAAAAAGAATCAGCGGAAAAACTGCAAATAACAAAAGAAGAATAAAAAAACCAATAAATAATTTCCCAGTTAAAATGTTGAGCATATTTTGTTTAAGGTGATGAAAATGAAGAATGTCAAAAGAGCAAGCGCGTTGGTTGTTGTTCTAGTTTTACTATCTGCCTCTTTGAACCACGCTGGTGGTCAAAATCAGCCTGAAGACAACATGGAAACCTTCTTTGATTCATCGGTGCCATCTATAAGGATACAGGTTAATGCAACGGCAAAAACAAAACCAACCCAGAACATCACGTTTATATTAAACCTATCGAGAGAAGGGGAAGGCGAAGTTTTTGCGGAACATTTTAATTTCAGCGTGTACGGTTTTCTGCGCGGTCAAAATAAAACCTTAATGACCAGCATATCTGACCGAAATTTTCCGCTCGGGACTAGGCAATACCAACGTACTTTTAAGGTGCCGGAAAATGTTTGGGATGTAGCTTTCGGAGAAATTTCCTTAGCGTATACTGTTAAATACATGGTGGGACCCGGTTGGCAAGTAATGCCATACAACATAACAGTTGGCTTTACCATGACAAAAATTGAAAACGTCTATCTTAAGCTACTTGAAGAGCAACTAATAAATATGCGTAGCACTCTCGACGAGCTTAACCAAACTTTCCGTGAATGCTTTGGAAAAAACCTTACCATTAACGAGCTGCTAAGCCTTAACCAAACTTTCTGGCAGTTTAAGCAAGAATACGAGGCCCTTAAGGGAGTTAAGAGCGAGCTTGAGAGTACGCGGACTGCCGTGGTTTTCCTCGCTGTTGTTGCAGTGTTTTTTGTCGCCACCACAGCCTATCTTGTGCTTCGGAGACCAAAAAGCTACTGGTAGCGTCCTTAACTATCCCTTTCACTCTTTTTTGTGGAGGTTTTGGGCTGCTATAAAGGTTAAGCCTTTCTCTGTTAGGGCTTTTGCTGTTCTGTTAACGGCGTCGTGTTTGTCCAAATAGTTTGCTAATAGTTTTGGCATCAGCCCCTTTTCTATTATTTCTTTTTTCGGCATGAAGTAGTCCAGTATGTCTGATGGGTGTTCTCGGGTTTTTTCCACTTCTGGCGGGGCGCCCTCATGTTTGGCGCTTATGTTTTTCACGTGGTCTGCCAGTTCCAATAGTTCGTTTAGGCGGTCGTAGGGTTGGCGGACAATGCTTTTGTAGGCTTCTGTTATGTGGTGTTCTATTCGCACTGCATTTTCGAAGCCGAAAGCTTTGCGGGTGTAAGCTGCCAACTCGATGGTGTGGTTGTCCACGGAGTTGGATAGGTTGAATCCAGCTAAGGGTGTTGTGCCATCCTCTCGGCTGAAAAGCTTCGCCATCATGAGAATCCATAGAATCGAGTAGGGGTTGTCGGCTCCTAGAAAAACGGAGATTTTAAACTCTATGTCTACTCCAAGCTTATGGAGGAGAAAGCCTAACAAAACAGTTCCTATGTTTGTGTTTAAAACTTGCTTTACGCCGTACTCCGTGTAGTAGTGGAGGAGTTCTTCAACCCATTTTAGGGCGTACTCGTTTGGAACACCAACACCGCCAAAATAGCCGGTTATCGTTTCCGGTCCGCCGAGATGAACGTTTACCGGTTTGCCGTCAAGGCCGAGCATGGTGCCCTTCGTGTCCAAAGTCTGCACGTATGATGCGCCTATAACCTGCATGGCTGCAGCGAAGGCCAAGATGTCGCCGTCTTCAACTTGTTCTTTCATGGAGCGCACCCTTATGTAGCGGGCTGGCATTAGGTCCCTTTGCCTAATCGCCTTTTTTGCCTCTTCAACCAGCCACGGGAAAAAGTTGCATGCGCTAATTTCGAGGGTAACCGCGTAGTTTTCGTCAAACTTCATGGATTCCGCCTTTTTCCCCAGAACTTTTCTGCGGTATTCAGTTATGCTTATGAAGGCTTCTTTTTCGCGTTGTTTAGCAAGCCATTCAAGGTCTCTGAGAAACGGCGACTTCCTTTTTTCAAGACGTTGCATTAGACTTTCCAGTTGACTGTTTTCTCTGGCTTTACGGTTAATTTCCGCCACTCCGCCGTACTTGTCAATGATTTCTAAAATGCCGCTCACAAGGGGGTTGTCTTCCCGCAGCAGAAAAGCGTTAACCTCTTCCAGTTTCTCTCCGCCGATTAGAAGTTTTTCCATATCCTTTATCAAGCACGACTTCCTCCAACAGAACAGACTACTTATTTTCAAAGGGCTTAAATTGTTTAACGTTTATGGTATTCCGCGAGGATGAAGGATGTTTAAACCAGAAGGAATAATGCCCGCGTTGGTTACACCTTTCACAGACGACGGCAAAACCGTAGACGAAGAGCGGCTGCGCTTTCTTGTAAACCATTGTATAGAGCTTGGCGTGCATGGGGTTGTTCCATGCGGCACAACAGGCGAATTTGTAAATCTCACAGTTGAAGAGCGGAAACAGGTAATTGAAGTGGTGGTGGACGAGGTTAACGGACGGGTTCCAGTAATTGCTGGGACGGGAGCCAGCGGCACAGACCAAGCCCTTGAAATGGCAAAGTACGCCAAAGATGTGGGCGCCGACGCCGCCTTGATCGTTACGCCTTTCTATTTGAAGCCGGCCGACCGCGGAGTATATGAGCATTATGACACCATTGCCAGCAAAGCCGACATGCCCATAATCCTCTACAATATTCCACAATGCACTGGCGTGCAGCTGACATGGCAAATGGTGGAGGACTTAGCGCAAATCCCCAACATTGTAGGCTTGAAAGACAGCAGTGGACAGCTAAGCTATATTCTGGCCGTGCTGGAGAAAGTCAGAGACAAAATAAACGTTTTATGCGGCCACGACGAGGTTGTTGTGGCGGCTTTGGCGGCAGGCTGTTCAGGCGCCATCTTAGCCAGCGCCAATGTTATTCCAGACATTTGGGTTCAAATATATAATCATGTGAAAAACGGCGAACTGCAAAAAGCCAGAGAGCTCCAATATAAAATCCAGAAGATGGCCCGAATAATTGCCGGAAGCGGCCCGGTTGGAACTAAGGCCGCCCTAAACATGATGAAAATTAAAGTTGGCCCGGTTAGGCTGCCGCTAAGCATAGGCGGAGAGTTAACCTACGAAAACAGGGAAGAACTTCGCCTCGAATTGGAAAAAATTGGCAAAATACAGCCTAAACTAGTAACCTTCGAGATTACAGAAAAGCCCCTAGAACAGCGCTTTATGGCTATAGACATAACCCCCGAAGCTATCAAAGACTTCCAGCTTCGCGTAGGCGAAGCCTTGGCCGGTTCAGGCGCAGAAGTAGCCCACATAGACCTTGTGATGGGCAGAAAAGACGGCCCGGTAGGCGCCGCCTTCGCGAAGGCTAAAGCTGCGCCCACACCTGGACACGAGCCATTACTAGCTATACTGGAGCCGAACTTGACGGTTAAGCCTTTAACGCTTATTGTTCCAACGGTTACGATAACCAGCATGCGGCAGGCCAGTCTAGTTTATGGGCCGGCTCAGGCGGCTGTGGCCAAAGCCGTCTTGGACAGTGTTGCAGACGGCACCATACCGAAGGAGGCTGTGGAGGAATTGGTGATTATTGCCAACGTTTTTGTCCACCCGTCGGCTGTGGATAGACAGCGCGTCTACATAAACAATTACAAGGCTATGCGCCACGCCATAAGAAAAGCCATAGAGGGAAGGCCAACCATAGAGGAGTTGATGGAAAACAAGGAAAGGGCCAAACATCCCTTCAAATACACGCCATAAAAGCGTGGAAACCTTGCAAGGCCAGAAAATAATGGATGGAGACCATGTT
>Ga0185307_1001751_pt1 | contig 11686 bp, 9 predicted proteins | sample LHCtaG_FD_128010 | JGI IMG/M metagenome (GOLD analysis project Ga0185307, IMG submission 128010) | Hot spring microbial communities from Little Hot Creek, USA to study Microbial Dark Matter (Phase II) - LHC4sed_matched (SPADES... | ecosystem: Environmental > Aquatic > Thermal springs > Hot... | reverse complement strand
CAAGGCGCTGGGGATACTCGTGGCCGAGAAGTGACGACGAGGGACTTCTCACCGTAACTCTTATCTACAGTTCCTTTTTCACTTTTCCCTATACTTCGCCACACTCTCCTGAGCGCTATGGACGGCAGGTGGTTGCGATTACGAGCGAGAAAATTACGCCTCTTAGAGCCTCTTATATAGCTCTATGTACGTTATTGATATGCTATGTGATGTGGTACGCTGGCACTTTGGCCATCGAAAGGGAAAGGGCCGCCACGCTATACTTAGGGCTTTCATGTATTATATTGTTCCTCCATTCCTTCATGGGCCGTAACTACGTCTTCGGCCTAAAGAGTCCCTTGCTAAACAAGGCGCTTTCATTGATTTTCATCGCGCTCGCGGCTGCGTTTGGCGTCTACTTCTTCATCGAATACTACAATATAATATATTACAGGCTGGGCTGGGGGAACATCTATGACTTGATGTTCGGCACGATAGCTTTGATATTAGTACTCGAGTGTTGCAGGAAGGACGTCGAGAAGTGGCTGGTCATATTAGCCTTGGCCTTCATGGTCTATGCCGTCATAGGCCCCTACATACCCGTACCACTCCTACGACACGGCGGGTTAAGCATACCAGCACTTCTCAGATCTCTGTCGTCAGATATACCGATCGGTATCTTCGGCATGCTGACGCAGATAGCCTTCACATGGATCTCAGCTTTCGTAGTACTCGCTTCTTTCCTTAGAGCGCTTGGAGGCTACGACACTCTCTTCAACTTAGCGAGGTACATGGTCGAGAGGAGCCCCTACTTAGTACCTCAGACGGGCGTCATAATGAGCGGCATATTCGGCATGTTCAGCGGAAGTGCAGCCGCGAACGTCGCCGGGACGGGGGTCTTCACGATACCCATGAACAAGCGAGTTGGAGTGCCAGTGAAGTTCGCGGCGGCCATAGAGAGCGTCGCGTCGAGTGGAGGCCTGATAGTCCCTCCAGTGATGGGTGCCGCGGCCTTCATAATGGCCGCGTTGCTGGGAGTACCCTATATATACGTGTGTGCTATCGCCGTGATCCCTTGCATAATCTACTATCTAACAACGTCGATCGGCGTTTTCTGCGTTACTCGCAGATACTTGGACCTGCAGAGGGCTTGGGACCTCATAAAGGAAGCGCCGCCAGTGAGGGCCATCGACTTCGTGAGGACCGGGCTTCCCTTCTTCTTGGCCCTGGCAATACTGATATTCCTGATGGCCTACTATAGGTTGGACCCGTTGCTGGCTTGCTTCTTCACGCTGGTGTCTTACTTGCCATTCGCCTTTGTCTACAACTACTTCGTCGTCTTCAGAAGGGCCTCAAACGGAGGCTTCAAGGCCTATCTCGTTGATCTTGCAAGGCGCCTGCGTACCTCAATAGAGGAGGGGGGCTCGCTCGCGGCGAGCGCTGGAGTTATGCTTGCTACGATCAACATAATTACCGGGGTCCTGACGGTTACCGGGTTGGCACTAAAGTGGTCCATGGCTCTCATCCACTTAGTGGGCTACAACCTAGTGTTGTTAGTGCTAGTGGCTTGGCTCATTACTACGCTCTTGGGTTTTGGAGTGTCTGCCACCGGCGTATACGTCATAGCGATATCGGTGCTGTTAACGCCTTTCGGCTACTTCGTTTACCAAGGGGTCTTGAGCGGTCACATAATAATTCACTTCTTCGTGTTCTGGGTGGCAGTGCTCTCGGCCATAACGCCACCCGTGGCAATAGCGTGCGCAACAGCCGCTAAAATAGCTCAAGAGAGCTTCAGCGCGGTATCGTGGGAAGCGTTGAAACTCGGCTTTCCGCTCTTCTTGTTGTGCCTCTCGTTCTTCACTTGGCAAGACCTACTCGTGTGGACCCCTATGACGCCCGTGGCGGCGTTGGTGCTCATTATATCCTCGGTGTCGATGCCCATAGCCATATATGGCATGCCGTCGCTTGAAGAGGTCGTGCACTCAAAGACCCTAAGGTATTTCGCCAGGGCCCTCTTGGGGGTTCTGTCGTTCGCGCTATTTATATTGAAGCCACTGCTTCCGCTATACGTGGAGTACGTCATGGCCGCTGTGGCAGGGAGCATATCCTTTGCCCTAATAGCCCTCGAGGTAAAGTCCCTCAAGCGCTGGTTGAAAGCCATTGGATGGACAAGATAACGTTTACTTTTCGTCGTAGGCTTTTTATTTACCAAGGTACTTCGAAACGAACTAACCTCATGACTCTTAGTGTGGTGTGGCGTGAAGCGTAATTGCTTTTGCAAGCCAAAACCTCATAGTCATTGTCTGAGCTACCACCATCTGGCAATGATTGCTTGGACTAGTCCCCCATGCTCACCTTCTCTTTCCTTTAAATCGTCATCTTCATTCGCATTTTTTGGGTCAGTCCCCAGGGCCTTTCCTTGGTCATTGTTTATCAACGCTATCGGCATGCATTGGCCATCTATATTGATTTGGAGAGAATCGAAGGACACATAATGCAGGGAGCAAAGAAGAGTTGTTGTTATTCAAGATGTCAATGATCGTGTCAAGGATTTTGCCTATCCACCCAGCAATGCCCCTCACATATATGCGTGGAGGACTCGAGCCATAGGAAGGTCATTGATAAAAAGAGATGTTCATCTTCAGCTTTGTTTAGCAGTGACCATATGCGTATTAAAGGCGAGGTATGCGCTTTTGCATAGCTTCTCGAGGATGAGTCATTTCAAATGGGGTTAACGCAACTTCTGCCATGACTTCACAGCACTCAAAGTAAAGAACGAACTTGGGCTGTTAAAGGTACTGCGCAAAGAAGCTTATGTGAGGGTGGTGCGGCCGCCGGGATTTGAACCCGGGTCCGCAGCGTGGCAGGCTGCCGTCCTAGTCCAGGCTAGACTACGGCCGCCCCTCGTCTACATTGAAGCGAGGTAAATTATAGGTTTTTCTTCGCCGCCCTTAGTAGCTCCTCTATCTTTGATAAATGCCTCGAAAGGTAGACTGTTTGGCTTGAGACCTCTATCAGCACCCCTCTTTCTATTACTAGATGCCTCATATTCACATCGGCTTGTGCTATTCTCTTAGCCTGCTCTGCTACTACGTGCAACTGTGTGCAGTGGGGTGAGCCATCCATCGTCAGTATGGTTACCGATGCGGGCTTCGCGTAAGCCATTATCGTGGCTATCTTGAAGCCTACCTTGTCCAAGTGCTCTTCGCTCATGCAAACGCGAAGCGCCGTCTTTCCCCCGACCACCGCCTCGAAGACCTTTGGGTATTCAGTTGGCAAGCACTTGCTGTAGATAAGCAAATCCTTCCCCTTTAAATAAGGGCTTGTGACGCTTACGGCCATTAACTCCAAATCCCCTTGCATGAAGTTATTTATGTCTGTTTAGGCGAATAAGCGTTCACTACAGTCTTGGGGCCTAACCATGTCCAAGAGAAGCGTTGCCGCTCTAATGCCGTCAATGTTCTTTATAACCACATCCATGGGCATAGCAAATCCCGTAGTCCCATTGCACGCCAAGAACCTCGGAGCCACATACACCGATCTGGGCCTGATAGGCGTGGCTTGGTCGGCGCCCTACTGTTTCTTTCCTGTGCTTGCTGGGCTGTGGAGCGATAGAATCGGCAGGCTGAAGGTCTTCCTTGTAGGGGTTTTGATGAGCGTTGTGGTGCCCCTCTTACTTTTAGCCTCTAAGTCGCCTCTCGATATAGCGCTCGTCAGGCTCTTCCACGGCGTGGGCCTATCGTTTCTGTGGGTCACGGGCGAGGCCCTGATCTCCGACGTGACCAAGGAGGAGGAGAGGGCTAGGCACTTAGGCCTTTTCAACGCCTCTTGGGCCATGGGCTACTTCATTGGACCTATGATAAGCGCCTTCACTATCGAGCACGTAGGCTACGTGGGCGTTTTCTGGTTGTCCTTCTACGTCAGTCTGGCCTCGCCGTTGGTGCTGTTATTGGCCGAGGGAGACGTCAGGCCACGTCAGAGCACGAGAGGTGAGGTGACGGTCCGCGTAAAGGAGGCGCTCTCTAAGGGTTCGGCTTTCTATTTAGCAGTGACAGCGTCCAGCATAGTCATGTCGATAATTTATAGCGTATACCCAGTTTATCTCCGCGAGCTTAGCTTCACAGACTCCGAGGTGTCTTTCATAGTAGGTGTAATGGCCGCGGCAAGGGTCGCGGGCTTTTGGTTCACAACCGTCGCTCCTAGCCTTAGTGAGAAGAGGGCCGTCTACTTGGGGTTGTCTCTTCAAGTGATCGCCTCCATTTTAGTCCTGCTTGTTCGCGACATCGCCTCAACTGCTCTGGCCGTGGCGATGGCTGGTTACGCCGTCGGGGTACTCGTACCAGCGTCTACCTCAGCGATTTCTAGGACTCTTGGCAGGGAATTCGGCCTACCCCTCGGGATAATGGAGTCTATGTTCGGAGTAGGGTGGGTCGTGGGCCCAGGGATCGGCGGAGTCTTGGCCGATTGCACCTCATGGAGTCCTTCTCCATATCTGTTCATGGCTCTCGTGAGCGTAGCTTCGTTGGCCTACTTCGTTATGAAGTCTAAGTATTAAGTAGAAGGTTGATATATTTCCTTGGACTATGTCATTATATGGGTTTGGCCAAGCGGATCGACTACACGAATGTGAGGCCGGATGCCACGCTACGCGATATCGAAGAGCTCTGTAGAGAGGCTCTCGAGCTTGGAGTCAGAGCCGTGTGCGTCAACCCTTGTTATGTTAGCTACGCAAAGAAACTCGTCAGAGACGAAATCTTGGTGTGCGCCGCGATAGACCTACCCTTCGGCTCGTCTAAAATAGAGATCAAAAAGAGGGCCGTTGAGGAAGCAACTGCTGACGGAGCTGACGAAGTGGACTACGTGGTAAACATAGGGATGCTGAAGAGCGGCCTCCTGGACTACATTTTGCAAGAGGCACACGAGGTGCTTAAGGGAGCTGGCGGTCGCGTCGTTAAGGCGATAATCGAGACAGGCTACTTGACCGTCAAAGAGATGGAATTAGCGGCCGAGAAGTTGGCTGAAACTGGCGTCCACTACGTAAAGACGTGTACGGGCTATGGGCCTAGGGGGGTAACCGTGGAGGACGTATTGATATTGAAAAGGGCCTTAAAGGGAAGAGCTGGGGTCAAGGCGGCCGGAGGGATAAGGGATCTAGAGACGGTGCGAGCGCTTATCAATGCTGGAGCGGACATAATAGGGACTAGCGCTGCGAAGCGAATCTTAAGGCCCTGAAAGGGCTCGGCGCCAGCAAGTAAAGAGCAAACGCGTACTTCTCATTTGATTGCTCATAGTATACGTCTAAAGCTCTACCCCGAGTTATAGTGGTGTCACTCACGTTGGGCCCTCTCCTCTTACTTTTTTAATTACCAAGACAGCCGTGGCCACCGCTATCATGTTGTCCTCAACCCTCGCCTCGCCATAGCCGACGGCGATCTTGGAGCCTATGTAGAGGGGCCTCCCAATCCCCACCACCCTTCCCTTGGACACGGCCCTCAGGTAATGGACGTTGAGTTGAGCGGTCATCGCCGCTCTTCCCGTCTCGACGAGTCTTTTATTTACGTTGAGCGCTATCGCGGAGTCCAAGACGCTAGCTATTACACCTCCGTGGGCCACCCCCAGGGCTTGGAGGTGCCTCTCTTCGTCGAGGTCGAGCTCGATCACGACGTTGTCGTCGACGATCCTTGGCCTCATTCCTATGAGCTTGTACCAGGGGGAAGAGGAGACCCTCGAGAGAAACTCTTGCATAGCCTTTTCAGTCGAGGGCCAAGGCTATAAAGTGAGCGCCCTCAGTCTGCATAAGCGATAAAGCCTTGGAAAAATGGGTGGTGCGGGGGGTGGGATTCGAACCCACGAAGGCCTACGCCACGGGATCTCTCATCCGGCCTCGAGCAAGCAAGATCTTAAGTCCCGCCCCTTTGTCCGCTCGGGAACCCCCGCGCTCGTTATGCGGATCCCTCAGAGGGACTTAAAAAGCTTGATGTGAAGCGCGATCGCCTTTTATCGCCAACCTCGACACTTATGAGTGGGTGCTCGCTCGTGAAGTTCTTCGAGTCTAGGAGCGTGGAGTGGAGAGAGGGGATCGTGAGGCTCATAGACCAGAACGCCTTACCTTGGGAGCTACGCTACGTAGAGTGCAAGAGCCCTGAAGAGGTCGCGAGGGCCATAAGGGACATGACCGTGAGAGGGGCCCCGGCTATAGGCGTCGCTGCCGCCATGGGGATAGCGCTCGCGGCCTACCACTCTAATGCTAGGGACCTGGAGGGGCTCCTAAAGGATGTCGAGGAAGCAGCTAGGGTGCTGTCCAAGGCAAGGCCGACGGCGAGGAACCTTTTTTGGGCGATCGAGAGGATGACAAGTACCATTAAGAGGGCTCAGAGCCTCGAAGAGGCCAAGAGGATCGCTGTGGAGGAGGCTATTAGGATGGCGGACGAGGATGTGGAGATAAACAAGAAGATAGGCGAGATAGGCGATTCTCTAATAGAGGACGGGGACACCGTACTGACCCACTGCAAACAGCCGGGCTGAGCGGCCCGGCTGGCAGATTGCGGGGGCGTTGGCGACAGTAGGGTATGGCACAGCCCTAGGTGTGATTAGGAGCGCTGTGGCCCAGGGGAAGAGAGTAAGGGTGATAGCAACCGAGACGAGGCCGAGGCTACAAGGGGCCAAGCTGACTGTCTACGAGCTCAAGAAGGACGGAATAGACGTGACGCTTATAACGGACAACATGGTCGGTTACATCATGAGCCAGAGGATGGTCGACAAGGTCATCGTGGGGGCGGACAGAGTGCTCAGGGATGGGCACGTGGCCAACAAGATAGGGACACTGACAATAGCCATAGTGGCCAAGAGGTACTCAGTGCCCTTTTATGTGGCGGCCCCCTCTTCGACCTTCGACTTAAGCTCGAGAGTCGAGGATGTGGTCATAGAGCAGAGGGATCCAAGAGAGGTGCTCGAGGTCAACGGGAAGCCGATAACAATAGATGTAAAAGTTCTCAACCCGGCCTTCGACATAACACCGCCTGACCTAGTAACCGCGATAATAACTGAAAAGGGCATAATAAATCCCCCTTACTACGAGAACATACCCAAGACGATAGCAAAGGCGATAAACGTTTAACCAGGCTCTCGCAAAGTGTGACACGGGCGATGAAAGGTCAGAGTTAAGATGAAGGGTGATTAAAAGGCATTAGGTTGAGCCCCAACGTATAAAAAGTAAGCATGCAAGTAGAGAAAAGGGCGGCCGTCGTCTAGCCTGGACTAGGACACCAGCCTTCCACGCTGGCGACCCGGGTTCAAATCCCGGCGGCCGCACCAAAAGATGTTAGTAAATGAAGACTTTCGCTGATGGCACATCTTTGTTTCCGCGGCTCGTACTACTAATTTGTTGATTTACTAGCAAGCGTTCATGGTCTAAATCTAGGATTTCTCCGAACTGAGCTGAGGGGCCAAGAGGCCAATCGAGAATACATGTCCAAAGCTCCAACTTGCCCCGTTAGCTCATGCTTCTACTTCGTATCATTAAGAACAGCCTTGGTTTTCAACTGTCTTCGAATTTATAGACCTTAGAGGGAGCTTTCCATATTCGTTCTAGATCTTAAGCGTACAGAGGGTACAAGCTGGCTTAGGTCCTTTCATCGTGTTCATGATCATGCTCTTTGGAGGGGCAGTTTTTATGAAACGGGGCAGTTTTTATGAAACACTGGTGTAGTGTGTTATCGGGGGACGAGGTTTGAGGAAGATCTCTATCTTCGTACTGATCTTACTAGCAGTTGCACAATTGAACTTGTTTGATGTAGGCGCTCAAGAGCAGGCCACGATCGAGGTAAGGAGTGACAAGATATCATTAGCCCCAGGAGAGACCTTAGCGATTAAGCTCTATGGGAAGGAGAGGGTCGTGACCCTTTACTCATTCCCGAGCCACGCTAAAGTAGAGTTAGTAGAACAACATCTTCAGGAATGGTTTTACGGCATAGTGACGGTCAGGCTCAACTTCTCGGTCGAGAAGACGTATAAGGGCGAGCTTATCTTTCGGTCGTGGGGCCCCTTCAACTTGACCCTTGCCAAGATGAGCAGCGCATCTGAAGATGTCATAAAGACCTACGTATGTCCAGCCAACGTGACTTTAAGACTTCTATTGCAATTAGGCTTAGAGGAAAGCTGGAAGTCTGCTAGCATAAATGCTCAAGTTCAGCTCTTCGATGTAGATTCATGGGGATTAATCCCCTATGCTGTCTTCACTCCGCTCTTCGGGGCTGTGCTCATGCTGGATCTTAGAGACATGAAGCGCAGGAAGAGCGGTAAGTGGGGCCTTTTGGACAGCATAGCTCTCGCTGTGAGGTACTTCCTCTACTCCTCTGTGGTTTCGCTCGCCGTTGTGGCTCTCTGGACTCTTGGATCGTTAATCTACGCATTGCTGATGACAGGAGCTGCATCTTTCAAGCTAGGAGGCCTCTTGGCATCCTTGATAGTCTCTTCGGCCATGGGTTTGACGTATGCAGTAGCTCGCTGGAGGGGTTGGTATGAGCTTATTGATGAGGAAGATTGAAGAAGAGAAGCCTTGGTGGCTGACTAGACCCAAGCTTAGGCTCCTCCTATCAGTACCGCTTTATCTGACAAATAAGGAGTACAGGAAGTGGAGGAAGGCCAAGCTCACGCCTCGAAAGCTCAAGAAGAAGCTCCGGGAGCTGGACAAGCTCTTCCCGAAGACGAAGGAGGACTTGATAGGCAGAGACAAGGAGTTCCAGGCGCTGATGACCGCTATAGCCTACCACGTCATCGAGGACCCTGTTGTGAGAGAGCTGTTTAAGGGGGCCCCTCCGCCCAAGTTCTTCATACTAAAGGGATCGACAGGGTCCGGAAAGACGCTATTGGCCGAAGTGTGTATTCGAGAGGCCATAGCTCACGGGCTGGAGTTAGGGGTCAACGTACAGCCAATACTCGTCAACGGAGAAGAAATATTCCACCCGCTCTACGGGCAATCGATAAGGAACTTGGCAAACATATTCAAGAAGGCTGAAGAAGTCCCCAGCGTGATTTTCTTCGACGAGTTCCACTGCATTGGTCTGAAGGTGGAGCAACCATTGTATGGGGCTGACAGAGAAGACGTCAGGGTTCAGGACACCTTCATTGATTACCTCAACAAGATAATCAATACCAACAAAAGAGTCATAGTGATAGCTGCCACGAACAAGTTCGAGGCCATAAGGGAGGACGTAAGGAGGAGGGCCTTCGTAATAGACCTCGACCAGAACATCACGAGAGACATGTTGCTTGCGGTGTTAAGGGCAGAGCTCAAGAAATACGGGTGGACTTACCTAGACCCTGAAGAGGTGATGTCAGTCTTAGAGAAGTCCGTTAGCGTTTACAGGCAGACTCAGCTCACTCCTTTTGACATCATTGATGCTTGTAGCAAGGTCAGGTCCAAGAAAGTAGAGCCGCTGAGAGAGAAAATGTTCAAGAGGCTTGGCTTCTCGAAGGAAGACTTCTCTTACAAGGTCACGCTAGACGACTTCAAGCTAGTAGCTCGAGAGCTCCGAGGCTACATGGAGCAGGAGAAGAGCTCAGAGGTCTTGGGTTGCGTGCTGAAGGTGAAGCCAGCCGTGAGCTACAGCGACATCGGCGGGCTCTTCGGGATCAAAGAGAAGATATTCAAGATAATCTCGTTGAGCCTGAGACCTGAGCTGACGAGCAAGCTGAGCTGGGTCCCTCCCAAGGGCTTCTTGCTGTGGGGAGAGCCGGGGTGCGGCAAGACTTACCTCTCCAAGGCAATAGCCAAGGAAAACGACGCGACGTTCTTCTACGTTCCGGCGGCGCAACTCCTCATAAATGCAAAGTGGGTGGGAGAGCCCGAGAAGAACATCAAAGACTTATTCCAGCTCGCTAGGAGGCATGCCCCCAGCATAGTATTCTTCGACGAGTTCGACGTCATAGCGGGCAGGAGAAAGGGGGATCCAGTAAGCGACAGGCTTACTGCTCAAATACTCACCGAGCTTGATGGGCTACAACCCTTAGAAAACGTGATAGTCATAGCCGCGACTAATAGGCTCGACGTGATCGACGAAGCCGTGCTCAACAGGTTCGAACCTTACATCATAGAAGTGCCGCTTCCGAGAAACGACGAGGAAAGGCTAGACGTGATAAGGGTGCACTTGAAGCAATACGCGCCCCACCTCCATAGAGAGGTGACGCCCGAAGCTGTGCTGAGCATAATTAAGAAGTTCAGAGTCGTGTCGCCTAGAGTCATCGCCGAGGTGATAAGGGAGGCCAACAGGCTTCGTAGCCAAGAAGTCGTGGCTGCAAGTGAAGTGGTTAAGGCAGTAACGTCGGGCCTCAGGACCTCAGAAGTCTATCAGGCATACCGGGAGGACTTAGAGAGGCTTAAGGAAGTTTTGGGCTCTACAAGCCTCGAAGCTCTCTCAAAGGTGACCCCTGACACTTACAAGATCAGGCTCTATCACTTCCAGAAGGCGGCCGAGCTCCTAGAACCAGAGATTGATAAAGAGCTAATGGACATTCAGGAGAGCATGATCGTTAAGGAGCCCGGGGTGGCGCTGGGCTTGGCAACCGATCCTCAAGGGAGGAGGGGGCTCTTACTAATAGTAGAGTGCATGGTTAGGAGGGGGCAAGGAAAGGTAAATGTCACGGGGGTTGCGAAGACGCTTGCTCTGACCCCTGGAACTTCGGTCGAGGACGTGAGTGTCGTCGAAAGCGCACAAAACGCTGTAGACTATATCAAACTCTACGTGCAGGACAAGCTGGGAATAGACATAGCCGACTACGACTTCAGGTTTCAAGTCGTAAGTCCGCTCGAGGGAGTTCCGGGGACTGGTGTGTCTGGCCCGAGTTTGGGGCTGGCCCTCAGCGTGGCAGCGATATCAGAGCTTGCAGGCTATCCATCAGATCCATCAGTTGTGATGACTGGAAAGGTCGACATTAAAGGTAAAGTCGGACCCGTAGGGGGCCTCGACTGGAGGGGCGCAGGCAAGATTATAGCGGCCATAAAAACCAAGAGGGTCAAGATCAAGAAGTTTATAATGCCCAAGTGGAACTACGAGAGATCTAGAGATGAGATCAAAGTGCTTGAGGATTCAGGCATAGTCGTAGTGCCTGTTGAAAAGCAGGTCGACGCTTGGCTTCACTCGCTTAACGTGGACGAAGATGCCCTCCTCCAAAGGTTAACAATTAACCTAAAACGCGCAGATGGATCTGCAAATCAATACTCGAGCTACTTGAGGAAGTCGAGCCTTGATTCCCACCTCGAAAGCCAGCTTAGCGCCTAAGTGGTTAAGGGCCAGCTACAAACCATGGTGCATGCTTTAGGCGCTTTTAGAGGTCCTTAGATTTGCTGGCACGATCTTGGCAGCGACGTACTCCATGATTATAGCCTAAGCTACTGCCTTCCTAGCTTTCTCTGACATCTCTAAAGTCGTGGCGCATTTGTAGAGAGACCGATCCTTTTAATGAGAACTTTTACGTTGTTTTGACGCGCGAAGCCTCATATGTTTTCATCAGTTGCCTCTCTTTTAGCTTAGCCCACACGTTCAACGCGGTCCTGTAGAGCTCCTTAGCTTTCCTCTCGGCTAGGCCTAGGTCTTCTACATCCGCTCCTTCGATTACCAGCTTTAGCACTTTTTTCAAGGTGTTGGTGGTCAGGTCCAAGACCTCTAGATCAAGGCCTGTCTTGACTTTTTTATCCCTTAAAGTCCCT
>Ga0185307_1001750_pt1 | contig 11692 bp, 10 predicted proteins | sample LHCtaG_FD_128010 | JGI IMG/M metagenome (GOLD analysis project Ga0185307, IMG submission 128010) | Hot spring microbial communities from Little Hot Creek, USA to study Microbial Dark Matter (Phase II) - LHC4sed_matched (SPADES... | ecosystem: Environmental > Aquatic > Thermal springs > Hot... | reverse complement strand
TTAACAGCAACTAACCGAAGTCATCCAAGATTTCTTGCGGCATTTTGGACATTTTAAATAGTAGGCTACTTTGAATACTAAGGTGGGGTTTGGAAACGGACAAGGCAGATTCGGGTGAGGCGGTGATTAACCTTTGAAGCGTCTGGCGAATAGTAGTCTTAGCCTTGGGACATGAAATTTTTGGTCGCAATGAGGAAAAAAATTGTATGCTTTATCTCACCTTTCCTTACTGTCTAGTTAGAAAGCGCAAAGTGGCTATTGTTGCTCCTATAGCCAGGAGAACTAATGCCCACTTCCCAGCAGTTTTAAAGAGGCTATAAATGAACATGAAGGCTGAAATTAGGAATACAGCAAGCACAGCTATGAACAAATATGGAATGTATGGTATGTTTAAAAGTTCGGGATTATGAGTTAACACAAGTGAAAAGCCTAGCACCATTGCTATCATGAGGGCATTAAATGCCATTATATATTTATAGAAAGCCCCTTTCTGTTGAATTTTATTGTTGAATACAAGTATTTTATTGACAAGTCGCTGCCTGTATTTTGGTAGCAAAGCCATTATTGCAACAAAACTCAGAGCCATAGCAGTGGTAATTAAAAAGAGAGTGACGTGCTGCGGGTTAAGGTAGAGATAACAAACATTGCAACAAGTTAGCAGACTTATGAATATAAGGATGGCGAGCGCGCTGCACAAATTTTAAATATGACGTACTGAAAAAAGTATGCATTGAAAAACATAAAAGGGGTTATTTTATGTCTAAATTAGATAAATCGGGTGCTGTTCGTTCTAGGAAATATTTGGCATACTTATTTACGTTTTTGGTGATTGCTAATATCTTTGATATTTATGCTACAATTGCTCAATCCGGAGGACTATTTCCATACATACGTGCTGATTTAGGGTTGGATCTTGCGCAGATGACTACGTACATGGCAATTGCAGGTTTAGGTGGGCTCTTAGCGTTTGTCCCTAAATTACTTGCTGATTTTATTGGACGACGATTAACGGTTTTCTTATCAGTGATGGGATATTGTTTGTTTACAGGTCTTATGAGCTTTGCAACTGCTAAAACAGTTTTCATTTTTGTGATGTGTGTATTTATTTCCAAAATTTTTTGGACTTCAGATGTCTGGGCAATTTTGCTGAGTGAGGAAGCCCCTGCCAGAAGCAGAGGAAGATTCATATCCGGTGTACAAGGGCTAGGTGTTATAGGAGGCATAATATTTTCTCTAATGCTAGGATTTATTGATTCCATAGGCTGGAGAACTATAGCAAGGGTAGCTTTTATCGGCGCCGTTCTCTGTGTCATTATGATTCCAGGTGTAAAAGAAACTTCGCGGTTTGAAAAGGTGAAAGAAGAAAGACATAAGCTGAAGAAGAGTTTAAAATTGTCTGAGGTGTTTTCCAATCTTGCTGTGCCTTTTAAAAAATATGGAAATAGGCTACTTACTGTTACTGTCTTAAACGTATGCGTTTCAGGATTTATAATGGCCGCTTTGCTTGGGTTTATCACTGAATTTGTAACAAATGTGATGAAATGGTCTTCAGATAAGGTTGCCACGATAAGTTTGGTGACATCGTTGATGGCGATATTTGGCTTCATTGCGAGCGGTTTCATTAGTGATTTAGTGGGACGTAAGCGCAGTGTCTACATTTTCGCTGTGCTTCTTCCTTTAGGATTGTTAGCAATAGCCTTTGGAGGATACCTTAAGGCAGATCTTTTAGTATTTTTTGGATTTCCATTTGCCGCGTTGATAGGATATGCTTGGGAAATACTATGTTACACATTGGCGGCTGAGCTTTTTCCAACTGAAATTCGTGGAACTGCCTCAGGTATAGCGTATAGTCTAATGTGTGCAGGTGCATCCATAATGTGGCTTTTCTCTGGACCAATAGCTTCTGTAATTAGTCTGCCCGGATTTTTTGCGTTTCTTGTGATCTTTTCTATAATTCCAGTGCCTATGGTTTATTCTTTAATTCCTGAAACTGCGCGGAAGGAACTTGAGGAAATATCTCAATGACTTATCAAATCTTAAGCTGCAATTTTATGCCTTTCCATCGCGCCTTTTTTATTAGACACGTTAGAAGCTATAGCCAATTGTATTGCTTTTAAACTGATGTCGCCCATCATTATTTAATATCAGAACGACCGCTAAAACCGATTTTTGTTCTCTGCCTTTTTAACATTGTTGTCGTAACAAAGTGAACTATCACTTATATTACCTAGTTTATGGTCAAGGCTCTGGGTGAAGTTCACAAAGTGGCTTCATGGCGCAGAGACTACTACGCTGTCACATCCTTTAGCGAAAATTATTGCAATTGCCTTACCAATTCCTTAAGTGTAAGCAATAACGATCATAAGATTCCTCTCTAGCCTAAAATAGCTTTCAGATTAAAACAACAAATTAAAAATGGTAGAGGTTTATGGCTTTATTATAACCCCTAACTCCTCGCCTCTCATTAGCCTCATAAAAGCTTCGTTGATATTTTCTAAAGGTAGAATTGAGGTAATAATTGGATCAACTTTGACCTTGCCAGATCTGATCAGCTCCGTTGCAACCTCAAATACGTCGTGGCGTGATAGCCACTGTTCAGGTGCAAATATAGGTTCATCGTATGATACAAAAATACCGGAAATATCGAGGTTTTTCATCACAAGGCGGTTGATATTTATTTCTTTTAAAGGCTCATCATAAATTGCAACAATTACTCCCTTACCTCGTTTGGGAAGTATTTCAAGCATTTGATTCAAGGTTTCAGCTTTTCCCGCACACTCAAAGACGATGTCTGGGCCAGCCTTGTTGGTTAGTTCGTAAATCCTATCTACTGGGTCCTCTTTTCTTACATTAATAACATCATCTGCGCCTAGGTCTATTGCTTTTTTTAACCGTGCGTCCAATATATCTGTAACATAAACTTTGCCCGCTCCCATAGCTTTCGCACATTGCATAGCGAACAGACCTATTGGACCCGCACCCAAGACAACAACAGTGTCACCAAGCTTAAGTCCTGACCTTACAACAATGCTTAAGGCCACCGCGACTGGCTCAACGAAGGCTCCCTGTTCATAGGACATTTCGTCCGGCAGGTGGACGACTCTTTTGGCAAGAGCATACTCAGCATATGCTTGAAAGCCTATGCCCACAACCCGATCACCTGTCTTCCAACCTTTTACATTGGGCGCAATTTCCGCAATATCACCGCTGAATTGATGTCCCAGCACCAGCAAAGACGGATACCCTAATACCTTATCAACGAAGGCTACACTAGGTAAATTAGTAGCGTCTGGAGGAAATTTATATCTGTGGACATCGGATCCGCAGATGGAGCAACAGTGGACTTTTATTAGAAATGGAAGCATAGGGTTCGGCTGGGGCGTTGGTACGTCCCTTATGACAAACTTATAGGCATCTTCTAATACGGCTTTTTTCACGCAGATCACATCCATTAAGGAAAATTATTTTAATTTTAATGGTTATATAATAAAGTATTTAAAGTTTACATGACCTTAGCTGTGAACACAAGAGTAAAACAGTGATGGTGTATTGATTGAAATAAATTTATGGGGATTAGGCAAAGGGAGCGCCAACTAACAGCCAAAGAAAAAGCGAAACTCTAGCAAACTCGGAGAGATCCTCCTAAGAGAAGGCGTAAAGCTAGGAAACATAGCCCAAAAATGGCTAAACAAGAGTGAGCTACCGATAATCATACGTACCTGCCAAGAAAGTTTAAAGATGATTTCTAGTCTAAAGGTGTAAAGTCGGCTCTACGAGTGCGCACATAATATTGACAACTGCTTCTTATAACTTTCATGTAAGAAGTTCATTGTAGATTTCAAAAGCCAAAATTAGGCTAAAACTTTTAATGCGTTGAGTTCATAAAAAATGTAGAGGTATTTAAGAATGTTTAAAGTTATAATCCAAAAGACATTTTCTCAGTTTGCTTCTGAACTATTGAAGGACAATAGCTGAAGTTGAATTGCTAGAACATCCAAACGAACAAGATCTTGTTCAAAGGATCAAGGATATTGATGCGCTCGTAGGAAGGTTTGAAATAACTGAAAAAGTGCTTGGTGCGGCTGAGAGTTTAAAAATAATAGCGTTGCATGGGCATGGTGTATCCGAAGAGGAGATGAAGTGGATTGATGTAGCCACTAGAAGAGGCATTTTTGTGATAAGGACCCCTGGAGCACAGGCGGAGTCTGTAGCGGAACATGCCTTTGCGATGATATTGGTCTTAGCGAGAAAATTGTTGCTTGCTGACAGGGAGGTTAGAAGAGGAAATTGGAAATTTGGCGAGCAATTATATTGCAAAATCTACGATGTTGCTGGGAAAACAATAGGCATAATAGGACTTGGAAAATAGGGTCCGCTTTAGCGAGACTTGCCGCCGCTTTTAACATGGAAATATTGGCTTTCGACCCCCTATGCAAAGCCAAGAGAACGCGTTAAGTTAGTTGGGCTTGAAACATTACTGCAAGAATCAGATTTTGTTTGTGTAACATGTCCATTAACTAAGGAAACAAAAAGAATGATTTCTTAAAAGGAGCTCAAGCTTATGAAGGAAAATGCTTATCTCATCAATGTAGCGAGGGGGCAATTATAGACGAGAAAGCTCTTTTGAGGGCTTTAACTGAGAGGTGGATTGCTGGCGCGGGTTTGGATGTTTTTGATCCAGAACCGCCAAGTGTAGAAAACCCTCTATTTAAGCTAGAAAACCGTATATTTTCCCCACATGTTGCAGGGTTAACGGAGGATGGTTGTAGGAGATCGCAGGAGAAGATAGAGAAAAATATTAAAAAAGTCTTGTTTGGTGGAAAGCCTGATCTGGACTGCTTGCTCAATCCGGAGCTAGTGGATCCACTATATTCTCGCCCTAAATGGTAACATTGTGTAAAACTTAGAATTTTGTGAGATAACATTTTTATAAAACTTTATTGAATTTGACTTATGGGTAGGTTTATGACTGAAGAGTTAGAAGGCGTTGAAAAAGATCTTTTAGTCAAGATGTACAGGCTTATGCTGATGTCAAGAATGTTTGACGACAAAGTTGTTGAAATGTTTGCAAATAGGCAAATTATTGGGATGGCCCCTCACGCTGGGCATGGTCAAGAAGCGATAGGTGTAGGTGCTTGTTTGGCTCTTAGAAAAGACGATTATATAATTCCCTCGCATCGTGGATTTGCTCACATCATCACTAAGGGTACGTCAATAAAGAAAATTCTGGCAGATTATTGTGGCAGAATAACGGGCAGAGATAAGGGCAAAGGACATATAAGTGATCCTGACGTCAATAACCTAGGCCTCACGGGCGTGATAGGTGCTAGCCTCCCAATAGCTGCAGGAGTCGGTTGGTCGATTAAGATAAGGAAAACTGACCAAGTTGTTGTATGTTTTTTTGGAGATGGAGCAGCAAGTCAAGCAGACTTCTATCCAGCGCTGAATCTATCAGCAGCATGGAAACTTCCAGTTATATGGGTTTGTGAAAACAACTTCTGGGCACAATTTACATACTTCTACGACGTTATGGGAGTAAAAAACATTGCTGATTTAGCAAAGCCCTTCAGAATACCCAACCTAATTATAGATGGAAACGATGTAATTGCAGTTTATAAGGCGGTATATGAGGCAGTTAAAAGAGCTAGAGCTGGCCAAGGACCAACACTGATTGAGTGTCTAACATATAGATGGAGGCCTCACTACGAGGGTGGACCGGATGACTTTAGGCCAAAAGAGGAAATAGAAAAATGGAAAAAGATGTGCCCCATAAAAAGATTCGAAAACAAACTGCTTGAAAAGGGAATTTTGACGAATAATGAACTAGATGCGATTCGAAAAGAAGTGGAAGTGGAAATAGCAGATGCTGTCAAATTCGCCTTAGAAAGTCCATGGCCCGGACCAGATGAGCTCTACACCGATGTTTATGCATAAAAGGAGAGAATTTAAATTATGTCTGTAAAAGAGTTAGCAATGAATGAAGCAATCCGTGAGGCTATTCGAGAAGAAATGAGAAGAGACAAAACAATCGTTCTCATCGGCGAAAGCATCAAGAGGGCATCATCCTTTGGTGTTACAACAGGACTTATAGAGGAATTTGGGCCTGACAGGGTTTGGGATGCGCCAATAGCCGAAAATGTGATTATAGGTTTATCTCTTGGCGCGGCATTGACGGGATTGAGGCCGGTCCCAGAAATAATGCTTGGAGATTTTGTAACCTATGCTATGGACATGATCTGCAATGAGGTGGCGAAGTGGCGTTACCTTTTTGGCGGAAACTTTAAAGTTCCAATGGTTATCCGAGTTGGAGGATGTGGGGTAGGTATGAGCTTGGGTGCTCAACACTCACAGTGCCTTGAGGCTTGGTTTCTACATGTTCCAGGACTAAAAGTCGTGTTTCCCTCTACGCCCTACGATGCTAAAGGCCTACTAAAAGGAGCATTAAGGGAGGATAACCCTATTCTGTTTTTTGAGCATAAGGCTCTTTATGGCGTGAAGGGACCTGTTCCAAGTGGAGACTATATTGTTCCATTGGGCTTAGCTGATGTAAAAAAGCAGGGTAAAGACGTTACAATAGTTGCTTGGGCCCTTATGTTACATAAAGCCCTTGCTGCTGCCTCAATGCTTGAAAAAGAGGGAATCAGTGCTGAGGTTGTTGACCTGAGGACGCTCTACCCACTTGACGTAAAAACCGTCCTAGAGTCCGTAAAGAAAACAGGAAGATTAGTTATTGTTGAGGAAGCTCCTAGAACTTGTGGAGTGGGTGCGGAAATCTCAGCGATCATGAATGAGGAAGGATTTGATTACTTAGACGCTCCAATTAAACGAGTAACGGCACCTCACACACCTATACCATTCTCACCAGCATTGGAAAGGCTTTGGGTTCCTGATGTTCCAAATATAATTAAGGCCGTGAAGGAGATACTCAGATAGGTAAAATGGCATATCTTGGGCGTGTCATGAGATGGTGACAAAGGTAATAGTACCAATGCTTGGATGGACAATGAAGGAGGGATTAATTGTAAGGTGGCTCAAAAGAGAAGGTGATTCTGTAGAAAAGGGAGAGCCCCTTTTTGTATTAGAAACTGAGAAGGCGATAAACGAAATTGAAGCTCCAGCCTCTGGAATATTACGCAAAATCCTTATACCGGAAGGATATGTAGTGCCGGTTTCTGAGACAGTCGCCATAATAGCCGAAGCTAACGAAGAAATACCTGAATTCGAGAAATTAATTGAAAGGGCAAAGGAAATCATGGGGGAAGCAAAGAAGCCAGTAGGCGAAAAGCTTGAAAAAGTAGCTATCGAGGAGACCGAACAACTCCAAGCCAGAATAAAAATTTCCCCTGCAGCTAGAAAATTAGCTGAAGAGTATAAAATTGATATAACTAAAGTTGTTGGCACGGGCCCTGAGGGTAGAATAACTAGAAAGGATGTTTTGATGGCTGTTGAAAAAAGGAAGCTCATGCCGAGAATCAAGCAAGTTATACCCATGACTGCTATGAGGAAAACAATAGCTGAGCGCCTTGCATACAGCTATAGGACGGCTGTTCACGCCTCCGTTGGAATGGAGGTTGATATGTCAGAAATTTTAAAGCTTCGCGAAAAACTTGCTCCGGAAATTGAAAAGATGGCGAATGTTCATTTATCGCTAACTGATATTTTTGTTAAAGTTGTTGCAACAGCCTTAAAAGAATATCCATTATTGAATGCGGCAATGGAAGATGACAAAATTAAGATATTTGAGGATATTAACATAGGTGTAGCTACTGCTATAGAAGGTGGCTTAGTGGTTCCCGTGATACGCAACGCTGACAAAAAGTCGCTTGCAGAGATTGCCATAGTAAGAAAAGAATTAACACAAAGAGCAAAAGATGGCAAACTCTCCATAGATGATATGACTGGAAGCACGTTTACAATATCAAATATGGGGATGTTCGGCGTAACATCAGGCATGTCTATAATAAACCCACCGGAAGTCGCCATCCTGAGCATTGGAGCAATCGTTGAGAAGCCTGTAGTATACGAGGGAAAAATAGCAATCAAACCCATGATGGGCATAGGCTTGTCCTTTGACCATAGAGTAATAGACGGGGCAACAGCCGCAATGTTCTTGCAACGCATAAAAAAGGAGTTAGAACATCCTTCGATGGAGCTCTATTCTACTTTAACTTCAACAAATTAGCGTGCATTCAGCAAATTTCAAAATCGCTTATTGATCTCTATTGAATGGAAAATGCCTCAAAACTTTTTTATACCTTTATATTTTGTCCCTTTTCCGTTGTTATGTAAATGGGAATAGAGATGGCAAAGACTAAAAATGTACTTTTGCCTGAATTATGACCGATATTTACTCTAGCAGCATTGCAGTAGCGCACGCATGAGATGCGTTACCCCAGCTTATAATTCACTCAGAAGAGCCGTTAGTGTGCTGGCATGTGCATTAAGTCATGAGCAGGTATAATAAACTCAATAGAGCCTAAATAGGAGAAAATCAGTAAATCCTTTTTACTTTCGAAAAATCTTTGTTATGCTGCCGTCCTCATTGCCTCCGATTATTATGTTTCCTTGGTCGTCAACCGCGAGTCCTACTGTTCCGTCATATTTGATTGGATGATGATAATACGTTGTGTGCAGTACTGGTAGGTTACTTGCAATAATACTTAACCTTAAATTGTTCATATCTACTTTTACAAGCTCTTTTCTCGCTACATCCAATACAAGCAGATTGCAATTGTAATCCCAAGCCAGATTTTTTGGTTTCCCCACGTAACCCGCAAGGAATACTTCCTTATATCCATTGGCTACGTCCACTTTGGATATTCGTCCTGCCAATGCCTCAGCTACATAGAGACAACCGTCTTTTGCTACAAGAGCCACAGGGCCTGAAAGTTCGCTGGTTACCAGCCTAGTTTTGCATGGATATGGTGTTTCCAGGTCCACTTCAGTAATCTGTCCTAGGCTGTATTCGGCTACATATAGCTTCCTTCTTTTTTGGTCAAGCGTCATCCCCGCAGGAGTTGTGAGTTTCGCGATGGGTGCCCAGTCTCCAGTTTCAGGGTTCACGGTGACTACAATGTTGTCTATAAAATCGGCCGTTATTAAATTGTCTCCTAACCCTTGGGTCATCGTGATTGGGAGCGGATAACCAGTTCCTATCCATGGATTAGCCCTTGTCTTATAGAGATTTCCTCTTTCGTCTATCATTCTCACCATTACGACGTCGCTTATGTATATCCTTTCGCCCTTAACCACAATACTAACAGGCACATTTAACCCCATTGGAAAAATCATTTCATGCTTGCCGTTTTTCTCCAGTTTAACCTCCCATATGGTGCTGTCATGGTAGCTGCTAACAAAAAGTCTTCCATCTGGCGAAAAGGCTAGGTTGTCCACTCCAGGGGCTAAAACAGTTATTGTCTCTACATGTTGGCCATCGGGGCTTATCCTTAAAACTCTGCCTGTAGCTTGCTCAATTGTGTAGATATATCCATCAGGACCTATTTTTAAAGCTACAGGTGTGATTAATCCTTCACAAATTAGGAATATCTCCCCAGAATCAGGATCTACCTTAACTATTTTGCCAGTGCCCATGTCCGGAATTATAAGTTTTCCATTCTTGATGTCGAAAGCTTCGGGTATTGACAAGGTATCCGTTATAAGTCTGGGTTCCTTTTTTCCTTCAGGATCTAGTTCAAATACGCGGTTACCCCAAAAACATTCGCTGACAAATAATCGACCTCTTTGCTTATCATAGCATATGCCGTCTGGCCCATTTAGGTTACGCGCGATGACTTTCTTCATTCCTTTAGAGTTTATTTTGTAAACCTCGCCTGAAATGTGACCAACGGCGTAGAAATTACCTTTGTTGTCAACTGTTATGTCGTCTGGATAGAATATTCCATGATAGGAACTTACAAAAGTTGTTATACAAGGCTCCTTTGCATATAGCTCAACTCTTGAAATCCTATTAACTGCACCTTGGCATACGTATAAAGCGCCGTCTAACCCAAAGATGATGCCGTTGCATCCCCTTAAAGGGCTGGGTCTAACCAGCGTCATAGTCTCTGATTTATAGGTTGCATCTTTAACTATTATCTTGCTTTGGGAATTAGCTTTGAATGACTTCTTCGGCATTTTTCCACTCAACTTTGCTACCACAAATATTTCCATCCATAACTTAAAGCTTTCTCCATTCTACATCTAGCGCGCGAATGATATGAGAAAGGATAAATGTTTGGGGCGCTCAAGCGGTCATTGTCGCTTCGCTTCTTTGGATGAATTTTCCAAAATCTCTTTTGCCACGTTTACGCTAGCCTGGGGGCTATGATGGTGTATACTGCCTGTTTGAGTGGCGGTATTGCCTCTTCCAGGGCTAGTTTGAGTGTTTCTTTCCTTGATTTTGTTATTGTTTTCTTTACGTAGTGCCTGTCTATGTATTCTTCTCCTGTTATGAGCAGGTGCCATATTATTTCTAGCAGTTTTCTTGCTGTTGCCACTATGGCTATTTTATGTCCCCTTCTTCCCCTTATCCTTAGGTAGAATAACCTTATTTGGCTGTTTCTTGCTTTTACGGCCACAGTTGCACATTGGACAAGTATCCTCCTTAACCATTTGTTTCCCTTTTTTGTTATGTGCCCGGACTTTGCCGTTTTTCCAGCTGACTGGTATGTTGATGGGGCTAGTCCTGACCATGAGTTTATTTTCTTATCGTTCTGAAACCTTCTCGGATCCGCTATTTCTGCTATAACGGCTGAGACTGAAGTTTCTCCCAGTCCTGGAACTTTGCTTATTCTTTCCACGTCCTTCTTGTTAACTAGCGTTGCGATTTTTGCGTTTAGCTGTCTTATTTGTTCTTCAAGCCTGTTTATGTTTTCTCGGCATATTTTCAGCTGGATTATGGCCGTTTCGTTTAGAACCCCTAAAATTGACTCTTTCACCTCTTCCTTTTTCGCCTTAAGCCTCTGGGAGCCGTACTTCTCTATGACTTCTTCTATGCTTTCCCTCTTCATTAACGCGTTTAGGAGCATTTGACCGTCTTTTCCGAATATGTTGGATAGTTTTGAGGCTAGTCTTATGTTGCATATTTGTAGTATTTTGTGGGCTCTGTTTTTGAAGACCGTCTGCTCTTCCAACAGCGAAACTCTTAGCCTCGTTAGGTTTCTCAGCTCCATGATTTTCTTTTCAGGTATGTATGATGGTTTAACTAGTCCTGCGCTGAACACTCTTGCAAGCCATTGTGAGTCCAGCTCGTCCGTTTTCCTTCCCGGTATGGCTTTAACTTGGTGAGCGTTTGCCACTGTCACTTGGAACCCGCTGTCCATTAGCGCCACGTATATTGGAACCCAGTATATGCCTGAGGATTCCATTACGCCTTTCAGGCATTTTTTTCTCTTTTAGCCATTCCATTAGGTTTTTCAGGTCTCCAGCGCCTATGCCGCTCCATTTTGTTTCTTCCCCTTCCTCTGTTATGACCGTGGTTACGAGGACGTTTTTGTGTACGTCGATTCCGAATACGCGTTCCATATGCTTTCACCTCTTTACGTTTCTGGAGGGCGCCCCTTCAATTTTGGCATCTTGCTACTCGGGCTCTATGGCCCATTCATCCTGAATCGCTGAGGGGCGCGGGCCTGCTTGAGCGACGGGGTTGGTCCCCAAGCCATGCCTTCGGCCGTTTTTCCTCCTTTTTTGTTAT
>Ga0185307_1001748_pt1 | contig 11699 bp, 11 predicted proteins | sample LHCtaG_FD_128010 | JGI IMG/M metagenome (GOLD analysis project Ga0185307, IMG submission 128010) | Hot spring microbial communities from Little Hot Creek, USA to study Microbial Dark Matter (Phase II) - LHC4sed_matched (SPADES... | ecosystem: Environmental > Aquatic > Thermal springs > Hot... | reverse complement strand
CCCGTGCGAAGCGTCTACAGAACCCATCCACAAAACAACATTTGGGCTTCTCTTCAGATTTGACCCTGTTGCTCCACAGATACTAACTTCAACAGGGTTTGTCTCAGGAATGGCAACAGATGGCTACAACCTCTACATTGGGGCGTCCTACGCTAACCACTGCCCAGCATACACCTATAGATCAGGTGACGGAGGTGTGTACGCAGTTCCACTTAGAGACGTCTTCTCAAAGCCTTGGGTGCCCATAAGAATGTGGGTATACGATGGGTATTACAGGAGTGGGGAATCTGGGTTATTTGGCTGGTTTGGCGGCATACCTTTAAAAGGCTTTAGTGTAAAGAAGCTGAGGATATACTCTTCAGAAGAGGCAAAGCTTAGCATTGCTGAGTACAGCTTACTAGGTAATGTAGTTGAGGAAGAGGTTGCCTTGAGAAGCGGCTGGAACACAGTGGACATGGGAGCACTCTATGACATTGTTGCGTTCAAGCTCAAGAATGATGTGCAAAGGGTTTTAGCAGAGGTGGTTTTAGAGCCCTAAAGCCCAAATCCATAGCTTAAGAACACACATTTTTATTTTTGTAGCACACCTAGTGTTACTCTGTGACACTGGGAGTGGTATCTTGAGGTTAAGTAAGGGAGAAGGGATCCTCTTAGCCAATGGCAACTTCAAGTTTCTGCTAGGTGTGAATTACTGGCCAAGGAAGTTGAATATCAGGATGTGGAGGGACTGGGATGAGAACTCCATTAGAGAAGACATTGAGTTAATGAAGAGGCTTGGTATTAGGGCTGTGAGGCTCTTTATTAAAAATGAGGATTTTGCTAATGAATATGGCGAGGTGCATCCTCAAGCTCTTGAGAAGCTCAAGAAGGTTCTTGACGCACTCTCTGAGCATGAGATTGTGGGGTTTGTGACGCTACTCGTTGGCCATATGAGCGGAAAGAACTGGAGAATACCATGGCTAGCTTTTGAGGATATCTATAAGTCGCACGCAGTTGAGAAGACTATGAGGTTTATTGAGGGTGTTGTTAAGGAGTTTAAGGAGCACACAGCTGTGGCAGGGTGGATTCTAAGTAATGAGTTAAGCCTTGTTAAGAGGGCTGAGAGTAGGGAGGAGGCACTCGCATTGCTAAGGGCATTTTCACAAGCTGTGAAGAGCATTGATAGGGATCACGCTGTTTCCTCAGGCGACGTGCCTGATAGCTTCATGCAGGAAACGCCAAATGTTCGAAGCTATGTGGATTACATAGGGCCTCACCTCTATCTCTATGACACTGACCTAGTGAGGCATGGCTACACCTATGGGGCTATGCTAGAGTTGTTTTCAAATAGTGGGGATGTGCCTGTAGTACTAGAGGAGTTTGGGTTTAGCACCCACCAGTTTTCAGAAGAGAGCCAAGCAGCGTTCTTAAACGAAATCCTCTATACAACACTAGCACACAGTGCCTCAGGAGCGTTCATATGGTGCTTCTCAGACTTTGCGCACGAAAGCGACCCACCATACGAGTGGAGACCTCTTGAACTAGGCTTTGGCATAGTTAGGAGAGACGGCTCTCTAAAGCCAGCTGCTGAGGTTGTGAAAAGGTTTGCTAACGAGCTTGAAGATATTGAGAAGCTAGGTATTCACACGGAGTTCAAAAGAATGCCAGAAGCCTCTGTACTCATACCCTTCTACATCTTTAGAGACTACGAGTTCGTGTGGTACAAAAGTGCGCTAGGGTTCTGGAGGCTCATACAGCCCCTGTTGACCTCAAGTATTCTGCTCTCCTCGAGCGGCATTGACAACACTATGATTTTTGAACTAGATGTGGAGAGGGTGCTCAATAGCAAAAAGCTTTTACTAGCACCATCAACGGTGATAGCCCTTACATCAACATGGAGAAAGCTTCTTAAGTACGTAGAGGAGGGGGGAAACCTATATGTATCCTTAGTCAAAGGCTTTGGAGATTTCAGAGCAGGTCATGAAGCAGCTACTCACCTATGGGCTGAGCTAATGGGTTTAGAGAATGTTCTCGAGGCTGGGTCTGTGGGAGTGGTGTACCATGGCAAAACCGAGGTGAAGTTTGTAAGGGACTTTGGTAGTATCGAGAAGGGGGCGAGAGTGGAGGTAGACACACCAATACCGATATACGCGTACAGGGCGAGACCTGTAGATGCAGAAGTGCTAGCAGTGGATGGCAATGATAGTCCTGTGCTGTTCAAGGCTAGAAGAGGGAGGGGCTATGTGTACACTATGCTCATACCAGTAGAGCTAGCACAAGCACTGACTTGGAGCATGGATTGGAGCGGTAAGTTGCAGAAGGTTTTTAGATCCCTAGCTCAAGAGACAGGGGTAGAGGTACGCTATGAAGCCTCATCAGCAGAGGTAGAGGTAAAGGTTTTCTACGGGCAGCAAGCAGACATAGTCATAGCAGTGAACCACGGTAATTACAAAGAGGTTTCTATAGCAAGCTCTAAGCCACTAAAAGACGTTGTGAAGATTGGAGGAGACGCATCGCTAACCTCATGGTCTAGTAACCAGGTGGCTGTGGAGATGTCGAAAAAATCAGGCTTGGTACTCTACCTAAAGCACTAGCCGTTTGTCCCTAGATGTTCATTCTCATTAGTTTATGTTTATTTGTCGCATCTAGGGGCTTCCACCTCGCCCACAGGGATTTGGGTATCCCTGTGGGGTCATGGGTGACGGTCGAGGGAAACAGCATATCCCTCCCATCTATGGAAGGTCCGCCTAGACTTGGAGCGTAGCCCCCACCACCTAGGTGGATGTTAGCCAACAATGAACTACTAAATGACGCTAATAAATGTCTCTGCCCTTTTACCTCCATGGCCTTATGGTAGCACAGATCAACAAAACTACTTCACCATCACTATATTTCCTTAAAAGCTTTGTTATAAATAATGTAAGTTTAAGTTAAAGTTTTTAAATATTTTTATTCTATAATTATAGTGGTGTGGTTTGATGCGTTCCACAATTTTAATGATATCATTGATAATCACAGTTACCCTCATGCCAACAATAATAGCTGCAAATTACCAAATGCTAGTAGAGTGTGTCGAAGATTATACTGACGTAGGCCAATCAAACCTTAAGTACACTTGTGATGCTGGAAATAGCTTTATAGCCAAAATAACTAATGCTGGTAGCTATAGTTACCGGTTCTATCAGGATAGCGCTGCATGGCCTAGTGATTGGTGGACTAAAGAAGTAGGAGGCTTATCTTATTATCCAAGCTACCATGCTTATATGCACGATTATGCAATGTTCCTTGGACATGGTGCACCGGCATACTTCATGTTTGGAGTCAAGAGGCCCGCTGTTGATGGAAACAGCTTTAGCGTAGTATGGCTTGTGTCAGAGGGTCCGAATGGGTATACTTGGATGTACCCCCATGATAATGATGGCGACGGAAGATATCCTAGGTGGATAACTATTTATGCATGTAATGTTCTAGACGCCGATAGCTACACAAAGATAGGTTATACGGTCTTTGACGTATTCTATTACACCTTTACTAATCAGGGCAAGTCTGTACCATATCTACATGGCATTGTCAGCGCACGTACAGCTTTAGTTGATTGGTACAAGAGTTGCCTGATATGTAGTGAGGTTCCAGTATCTGTTAATACGATGAATGATTATGCTAACAGATTGATATCTGGGAATTCCATAGTAGATGCTTGGTTTAATGCTATATGGACGCAGAACTACGCTAAAGACATATTCGGACGTAAGGTTCTCCAGGCTCAACCAGCAGCCTTATATTATGTAGTAGAATTCAGGGACTCGAATGGTAATATATTAGCTAGTTATGACTATAGATATGAGGGAATGTTGGGATTCTCGACAACCATTTACCCTGCTCTCTTTCAGTTAAGTGCTCCGCCTGGAACAACCCAGATAATCTATCGTAAGGTATACTTATATGGCTCGTAATGAGGGGTGAGATGATGGGTGTTCATTCAGGCAAATTAATTGCCTTTATAGTGATGTTAATCACTGGCCTACTGGTAGGAGCTTCCATAGAGGTTATGGCAGCCCCTAGAAACAGTGGAGCAGAGGGTAAAACTTTGTCGGATTATATTGGTGCAGAGTTCAAGGCCTACCCCATTGCGAGGCTTGAAAGTTTAGAGAGTGTTCCCGAGGGGATGATCAAGCTGAATGAGGTTAAAGATAGGTTGGCAAACATACTGTACCTAGTTTCATCAGACCCGTTCTCAATAGTAGTGAATCTCACACACATAGGTAAGGCTAGGTACCTAAGCGAGAACTTCTACGCCTATAAAGGCATATACAAGGGTAGGGTCGTAGAGGCAGTAATCGGGGACCTAGGGGATTTCCTAGTAAAAATAGGAGACGGTACTACCGGTGCTTACCTTATGTGCAACCTTACCACAGATGAACCAAGGCCCCCGCTCTCCTTTATCTTGCCTCGTAACGCAAAGGTGGAGCTCTACGGCCAGTTCGGCGAAAGAGAGGCCTTATCGATGGTCGGCGTGGTGTGTGAAAACGTGAATAACACACTAGTCTGCACGAGGCCAGAGAATGCCACGGTAGAGAGGAGGTTATTCAACCCATACGAGGTCTACTACATAGTAGTGGATGGCTACAGGCTTGAGCCACCGCTTAGGATCAGGTGTGCTGACCCCAAGTACAACAACGGCCTGAGGGCAGTCTATGTGGAGGGATTCATACCCAGACTCAGCTTCTCGAAAGCTCAGAGCGTGGTCCTCGATGAGGACATGGCTCAGGATATAGTAAAGCTTGCTAGGGAGAGCGGCATTGACGTCACTAAGCCGGAGGAGTTGACCGTGAGGGACATATACTTAGCAATGGCATCTGAGCAAATGGTGATACCAACACTAGTGCTAATGCACGAGAACACAATGATTCTAGTGGGGCTTCACCCTAGTGGGCCTATATTCTTGGGATCTGCTGGCCTAATAGGCTCACCTGGTGCCGAAGAGGCTCTTCTAGATAGTGGTTTAAGACTAGACTGGGAGGACATGCTCTCAAACATGGAATATGTAAAGCACACTAGAGAAGAGGGTGTGCAAGTATACCTAGTCGTACTTGGCATAACGCTAGCAGTGACAGCACTTGCAGTAGCTCTAATGATCTGGATAAGACGTTAGAAGTAGTAGCCATCATTGAAAATATAGGTGAACTTTTTTAGTTTTCAGGTCAATAACAAAGATAGCTCCTCTGACCTCCTCCCCGCCCTAAAGGGTGAGGGTTCCCTTTAGAGGGGTCATCGGTTCTCCCCATCGGTTTGGGTTTACATCCGTCATCTGGGGAGCAGTCGGAGCGGGTCAGAGACCACCCTCATCTTGGAGAGGGGTTTCCCCGGGGCGGTTACTTGTAGTTATTTGTGAATACTTGTAAATATCTCTGCCCCGGGGTTCTCCGTGTTGTGTTGGGTTTTCATCCCCACATCCACGGAGCTGTCAGGGCTTCACTTAACCCTTAAGCCCCTCATCTGCTTTAATCCTCTTAGAGCTAGGTTCCACAGAGTAGCAACACCCCGTTGTTGTAGTTGTAACGGTGCCTCCTAGCTTAGCGGACCCTGTTTATCTCTTCGACAGCTCTTCTACCTCCAAGGTGGAAAGCAACGGTTTATAGGGTGGCAACGGAGGAGCTGTAGGAAGAGGCGGCGATAATCATAGTGCGGGGGTGAGGCAGCAGTGAAAAAGAGGCCACATGATCTAAATTTACCTGGGCCTTGTGTCGCTTGGGAGTACCATCACCATTGTGGTAAGGCAGTAAATAGAAAGCCGACAATACAGCTAACAATAATGTGGCTAGCAATAATATTATTGAATATACTGGATCCAGTAGCATGCTAAGTTTTAGGTAGTTTCTAGGGGCGAGCTCCAGGAAATACACTACCATGTCCAGTGTTATAGTGATGAACGTTAGCCTGTATGCCTCTACTCTTCTTCCGATAGAGTACAGTATGACTCCTGATAAAGCTGATAGCAATATCGGTACTTGTAGCGGTGCATATAGAGGATTTAGTGGTGTAAAAAGCCCTAGAGAGATCCCCGCAACAATAACGGCTTTCAGCACCAGTATAACTACTAATCCCAGTATTCTTACAGCTATACTTGTTGGTGCGTCCACTATTGCTTTCGAGAACCTCTTTCTAGTCAAGAAGAAGAGGTTTACTGGAAGTTCCCGTGCTAACAGGAGAATATCGAGGTTTGCGAAAAAGCAACTCCTAGTACACGGACTACTCAGAGCTATAAGGCATGGGCTGTTTCAGTTTTCATAATCATTCATTTCATTTTCTTGATTTGATGTGCGAGTGCTCGTAGTGCTATTAGGTATGCTGATGCTGTGTGCCTGTCTAGCCCATGCTCCTTCATAGACTTGTCGTGTTTTAAAGCCCTAGAAGCTTATATACCTATTGGTGACCCCGGGTTTCCGAGGCCCAGCAGGGCTGTGAGCCACTAGGCGACTAGTGGTGAGGCTCTGTGGTGAGGGGGCTTGGGGAGGCCGTTGAGAAGTAGATGGTGGTGAGCCGCGAAACCAACGAATATGAACGGCAATGAACCACCATCTACCGAGAAACGGTCAGAGTAGTGCTCGTAGACCCTAAAGGCACAACAAGCTCTGCAGAGCACAGAGAAGCAATGCTAAAACATGGATTAGACAAGCACACAGCCTCAGCATACCTAATAGCGTTAAAAGGGCTAGTAACAGAATCACATAAACTACCATAAACTCACATAAAACTCAAAACAGCAGCGGAGGGCAAGCCATTGAGTGGTTGTACACCTTGGGGGTCTCAGTAGTTAAAGTTGGCTACCCGAAGTACATAGCACAGGAGAACGGTGATTTCAGCAACGTGCACGTGTGGACATACGGCTGCCTACTGAGGAGAATCTACGAGGTTGCAGAGGAGTACGGTATGAGAGTCGTATACGTCAGCGAAGCTTACACGTCGTCGAAGTGCCCGCTACATGGAGAGAGATGTGGGAGGAGAATTAAGAGAGGGCTCTTTAAGTGCGCAACGTTGAACAGGGTCTTCAACGCAGACCTAGTAGGAGCATACAACATACTCACAACCATAACCCCGAGCCCCGCGAGGGGTAGGGGTAACAGGCCGGAGACCCGGCCCGGGGCTGAACCCCCAGCACGGGGGCATATAGCCCCAAACCTCCCCGCACTAGCAGGAACCCTCGCCCTTTAGGGCGGGGAGGAGGTCAGCGTCCTCACTACTTCACTTACTTTTCTCAACCTCTTCTAGGAGCTTCTTGAATCCCTCTACGAGCTTTTTCTTCTTGTGGCTCCTCATGCCATAGAGCTTGCCAGCGAAGGATGTGACTATCTCTACCAAGTCCTCCACGAGCTCTTGGTAGGCATCCTTGGGCTCCTCGCCAAGGGTAAACTCTACTCTAACCCCGTACTGCTTGAAGAAGTACTCTAGGTACTCAAAGCCAAACCTAGTTAACCTATCCTTGTAAGTTACGACTACAACATCTGCCTGCCTGTTCACCACGTAGCTGAAGAGCTTCGCTAATCCCTTCCTATCGGTCTTCAGTCCACTTGCAATATCGCTCAAAACATCGACAACTCTATACCCCTTAGAGGTGCAGTACTCTGTGAGGTACTGAACCTGCCTCTCTAAGTCGCTCCTCTGGTCTGAGGAGCTGACACGAGCGTAGATAATCGCTCTGACCTCCCTGCTAACAGGCACGCCCTCAGCTATCCTCCTAACCTCGCTCTCAGGAACCCTATACTTGCCGCCAGCAGTCCTAACAGCCCTAATCCTGCCCTCCCTAACCCAGCGGGAGAGGGTGGAGTAGCTAATACCAAGACGCTGGCAGACCTCCCTAGGTCTCAAAGCCTCTCCGAACTCTCTGAAATAGCTGACACCAGTAGTAGTGAACAGAATCAGAGCTTATAAACCTAACACCCAAACATCAACTACGAAACAGACCTTTTTTACTAAACTTTTTGCTTATCTCAAGCCAATCCTCTTTTGTGAGCTTCCAACCCATTGCACCTGCATTTTCCTTAACATGCTCAGCGCTACTCGCCTTTGGTATGGGGACAACATTATCTATGCAGATAAGCCAGTTAAGAGCTACTTGGGCAGCTGTTTTTCCATACCTACTCCCTACCTCAGCTAAGAACTTGCTTCTTGCAAGCTCTCCTCTCTCAAGTGGTGTGTACGCTATGTACATAAGCCCCTCCCTCTGCGCATAGGGTATAACACTATCCTCGTCATCTCTGTGGAGCAGGCTGTAGTGATTCTCTACAGCAACAACATCGTATTTCTTAGAGCAACTCCTAGCCTCCTCAACACCTCTCACACCAAAGTTTGAAAGCCCATAGAACCTTATAACACCCTCATCCACTAGCCTCTCAAAAGCCTTCACAGTTTCACAAATAGGAACAGCATCACTAGGCCAGTGCAAGAGGTAGAGGTCTATGTATGTCCCAAGCCTTCTAGCACTAGCATGAGCAGACTTCAAAACGCTATCGTAAGAGGCATTCGTAGGCCAAACCTTTGTCACAATGAATACGTCATCTCTACTAAAACCCCTTACAACAACGCCGACAAGCTCTTCACTATGGCCGCCCCCATACATTTCAGCAGTATCTATAAGAGTCATTCCAAGGGATATTCCTGTCTTTAAAACCTCAATCCACTCAGCATCCCTAGTGTAATCAGGCGTCCAGTAGCCACCACCAATACCCCAGGTGCCCATGCCAAGAGCAGATACACAGCCAATTTTACTAAAGCACTTCACATTCCTAACCAAAGGGCTTCACCACATTATGCATAGCGTGTTGCTACACCTAAAATCATTTCTAATGAACATGATTTTAGCATGGTTCAGCTTCACGATTATGCGTTAACAGCTATATAGTTGTTGTGACTTTTATAGCAAGAGTTATAAAGGTAATAAGGAAAACTAAAGTGCGGGTCTTGGGATTTATGAAGCTAAGGGACGTTTTACCTTGGATTGCGTCAGCAATCATAACACTTCTACTCATCATATACATTGTGTTGAGGTTTTTCCTTGGTGCACTACTAGTTACAAAGCCAACTGAGATTCCACCCCCTCTCATAGGTAATGCGACGTACACTGTGAGCATTGTTGATGGAGTGGTGTACTTGCCTCTTCCAAGAAAGCTTACCAATGTGAGTGTTGATGAGGCGCTACTCTGGAGGAGAAGCATAAGAGAATATGCAGAGGAGCCTATTACAGTAATTCAGCTCTCTATGGTTCTCTGGGCAACCTATGGAGTTAATGAGGTTAGGTGGGGATTTAGAACCACACCTAGTGCTGGTGCTACTTACCCACTTGAAGTATATGTTGTTGTTGGGGAGAGGGGAGTTGCAATAAACTCCACACACTTTCTAGCCGCAGGAGTCTACAAGTACGACTCCTTTACACATAGCCTTAGAGTGGTTAAGCTGGGTGATTTAAGGAAAGAGCTTCAGGAAGCTGCCTTGGGTCAAGAGTGGGTTGGGAAAGCCCCTGTAAACATTGTTATAGCAGCTGTTTTCGAAAGGACTACGAGAATCTATGGCGAGAGGGGTAGGGTTAGGTACGTCCCCATGGAGGTGGGCCATGCAGGGCAGAACATATACCTAATGGCCACAGCCCTAGGCCTTGGGACAGTGGCTGTCGGCGCCTTCTATGATGATTGGGTTGCTAGGGTTATAGGGCTTCAGCCTAACGAAGAGCCTCTGTATATAATGCCTGTGGGAGTTCCGCAAAAACCCTACAGGGCGTCCTTTGAGGATATCAACAAGTTTATAGAGAGTAGAAGGGGGTGAAAGTGCACTTAACTAAGGCTCGCATAGCACTAGTAATAGTTGAAGCAACTTCAATACCACTGCTACTGCTCTCAGCAATTTACGTTATAACAGGATATCAGCTAGTCTACCCTGACAAGATCTGGCTCTTCCCAAGCCCAAGAGCAATACATGCAGATAAAGTACTTAGAGTAGCAATAGTAGCTCTAGGAGCACTTCATGGTGTAGCAGGTGTAGTACTGCTTTGCGAACGCAAAATTAGAAATAGGTTTACTAGATCTGCAGTTGAGCTATTTGTGCTAATAGTTATAGCTGTGCTCTTTACAATGCTACTCATAGCTGACATTACATACTGACCTCCTCAACACCCTAAGGGGGCTCACAGCACATGTGTAGGTAATGGAATTTTCAAATATTGTATAGCGCTTTTTTAACGATATCTAGCACCTTTACCTGATCGCCTATTTCCCTGGCTTTCTCAAGCTCCTCCCTTTGCCTATATATGAACAGAGCTTTTTTCATAGCATTTGCGAAGAGCTCTTTTGATAGCCTAAGCCCCTCTACGGGATCCATTCTGTATGTGAACTGATCTAAAACAAACCAACCACTGTAGCCAGTTTCTATTGTTGCAAGTAGGAAGTCTACTAGCTGCCACAGATCACCTGTTCCCACAACCCTATCCTCGTCATTGCTATGCGCTTTTGCTGTGTTTATGTGTATTGCTAGTAGCGGTACATCCATAAGCTTTGCAAAGTGCACAGCGAACGCAGGCTCTACTGCGTACATGAGCTCGTGTCCAAAATCTATTGTTATCCCAACAACGTTTTTACCGAGCTCCTCATTAACCTTCTTCGCTATAGCCACTGCAACATACGTTGTTGGCATTATCATATTGCCCTCTTTAGGCTCTTTTAGCTTTGCTTCTAATGATAGCTTCAACCCCCTCTTACTCGCTTCATCTGCTAGCTCCCTAATCCCGCTAACAAACAGTCCAAGCTTTTTACCATAGTTAACCTCAAAACTATAATCCCAACCATCTTGCCCAGGCCAGAAGGAAACCACGTCTACGCCAAGCATCTTCGCTATATCCATAGAATCTACAAGTATTTCAAAAGACTTCTTCCTAAGGCTAGGGTCAGGGTTTGTGAGGCTACCAAGTTTAAGTATGGGTACGCCTGCGAGGTCGAGAGCAAGGCCCGCCACTTCCATACCCTTGGATTTGGATAGCCCCAGCACTTCTTCAACTAACTGCCAATTAACTTTAAGCATCGCGTCTAGAAACTCAGCATTTATTGGTGTAAAACCCCTTATCCCTGCTCTCCAAATCCTCTCAATTCTAGACTTAACGTCAGAGGGGAGATCAGGAGAGTAGCCCCGGGACATAAACCTATCGCTAAAGCCTCCAGCAGCCCACGTACCACTGCTAAACTTTATATCAAATGTGCTAAAGAACTCATCAACACTCTCACCCTCTAAAAACCCTGTGAATTTATCTAATAACCCCAGGTTTTGAAGTCTCATACCTCTCTTCCCAAGGAGATACCAGGGTATTAGAATAATATAAATCTACATGAAGGAGGAGTCTAAGGAGTAGCACTAACTTATAGGTGTACAGCTATGCGCTACACACGTTTAGCATAAGTTGGTAGTAAGTCAGCAGGGCTCCCTGGGGTCTTTACTCCTCTTACCCTAGGTCAAGAGGTCCTTAGCCTTACTCTACTCCATCATCTTTACAGCTTATGGTTAAATAGCTAGCGGGACTAGGCGGTGTGCTTTGATATGTTCACATTCTTTATGAGTATGTAGGGGGCCTTTGTTGGCGTCCTTACCTCCCACCACTGAATATTGTAGAGCTCTCTTCCAAGCATGGCCACGTTCTTCAATATGTTTCCAAATCTATCAGCTATTCTAACTTTGGTTATAGG
>Ga0185307_1001747_pt1 | contig 11699 bp, 14 predicted proteins | sample LHCtaG_FD_128010 | JGI IMG/M metagenome (GOLD analysis project Ga0185307, IMG submission 128010) | Hot spring microbial communities from Little Hot Creek, USA to study Microbial Dark Matter (Phase II) - LHC4sed_matched (SPADES... | ecosystem: Environmental > Aquatic > Thermal springs > Hot... | reverse complement strand
GCTTCAAGGCGAACGCCCTCATGCACGGGTGGAGGAGAGCCGACGGGATTTCGCCGGAGGAGGCGGCAAAACTCCCCGAGCCCAAGATTTACGACGCCCAGCTCCGGGTCTGTTACTACCGGGCCGACTAGTTTGATTCTTCCCGAGGCGCATTCGTGAACTATCAGTTTTTGGGGGTTGGGAATAACCTGCGAAGCAGAAGCCCCTCTGTTATCTCCACGAGGTCACTGGGCAAAGTTTAAGTTATGCGGCTAATATCAGAATGCCGAGAATAGAAAACCTTAAAGCCCGCCGGATTCTGGACAGCAGGGGGAATCCCACCATAGAGGTAGAACTCGAAACGAGGGCTGGTAGAGTTAGAGCAGCGGCCCCCAGCGGAGCGAGCAGGGGGAAGAACGAGGCGGTTGCCTTCCCTGAGGGTGGAGTAGAGGCTTCCATCGAGATCCTGGAGAGGGAAGTCTTCCCCAAGCTGAAAGGGAGGGAAGTGGAGGAGCAGGAGGAAATAGACCGGTTACTGCGTGAGGTGGATGGCTCCCCCAATTTTTCCAGAGTAGGGGGAAACGCCGCGGTGGCCATCTCTATGGCGGTGGCAAAGGCGGCGGCTCTGGCCCGTAACCTCCCGCTGTACAAGTACCTGAACCCGCGTGCCTCCTCCCTGCCCTTCCCGCTTGGGAATGTCATCGGCGGGGGGGCCCACGCCGGAAGAACCACGCCGGACATTCAAGAGTTCCACGTCCTACCCACTGGGGCCAGAACCTTCTCGCAGGCTGCTTTCGCCAACGCCAAGGTGCACAAGAAGCTGAAGGGACTGATCGAGAAGAAGGACAAACTCTTTGCGGGGGGAAAGGGAGATGAGGGGGCTTGGGCGGCAAAACTTGACAGCGAGACCGCCCTCGAGCTGCTGGCAGAGGCGGCCGAGGAGGTGGGGGAGGAGGAAGGGATCGAGATTGCTCTGGGTCTGGATCTGGCGGCAAGCGGGCTCTGGGATGGGAAGAGCTACCGGTACTCGAGGGAGGGGAAGGTGAGAGACAGCGGCGAGCAGTTGGACTTTCTAGTGGGGCTGGTGAAGAAGTATCACCTCCTCTTTCTGGAGGACCCGCTGCACGAAGAGGACTTCGAGGGTTTTGCCGAGCTCACGAGAAAGGTGGGGAAGAAATGTATGGTGTGTGGAGATGACCTCTATGTCACCAATCCCAACCGGATCAGAAAGGGGATGGAGATGAGGGCCAGCAACGCTGTGCTCATCAAACCCAATCAAGTGGGCACCCTTACCGAAACTCTTCAAGCGGTGGAGCTCACCAAGAAAGCAGGCTGCGTACCCGTGATTTCCCACCGCTCGGGGGAGACTGCGGATGAAACCATCTCCCACTTGGCGGTGGGGTGGGGCTGCCCGATTATAAAGACTGGCGCGGTGGGGGGGGAGAGGGTGGCCAAGCTGAACGAGCTCATAAGGATTGAGGAGGAGTTGGGGGAACGGGCGAGGATGGCGGAGCTGAAATGGAGCAGCTAGCCGAAGTCGAACTGCTGGTAACGCAGGATGTCTACCTGCAGAACGGTGTACACGTGGGCACCAAGCAGCGCACCGGGGACATGTCGCCCTACGTTTTCAAGATAAGACCGGACGGGGTGGCGATCATGGACATAAAGCGGACGGACGAGAGGCTGAGGGTGGCCAGCAAGATGATCGCTAGGGAAAACCCCGAGAGGGTGCTGGTGGCGTCCGCTAGGCACCATGGCCAGCAGCCCGTGGCGAAGTTCGGGGAAATCACCGGTGTGAGGGTGTCCTTGGGAAGGTTCATCCCGGGCTCGCTCACCAACCCCCACCTCCCCACCTTTATGGAGCCTAGGCTGGTGATGGTCACCGATCCTGCCGCGGACGAGCAGCTTTTGGATGAGGCCAGCAAGGTGGGAATTCCGACCATTGGGATATGCAACACCGACAACTCGACCTCCAAGCTCGATCTTGTCATCCCCGCCAACAACCGGGGGAGGAGGTCCCTCGCCTTGATTTACTGGATTCTGGCCATGCAGGTGCTGAGGGAGAGGGGGGTTCTCGCCCTAGACCAGCCCTTTCCCTATTCGATAGAGGACTTCGAGACAAAAACATGAGACTCCCGGCTGTGGCGGGGCAGTTCTACGAGGGAAGCAAGGAGGGACTGGTGAGACAGATCGAGTGGTGCTACCGGCATCCAGTGGGGCCGGGTAGGCTTCCGAAGCTGGAGAGAGGTGAGAGGAGGATGCTCGGGCTGGTTTCGCCACACGCGGGTTATGTTTATTCTGGGCCGGTCGCTGCCCACGGTTTCGCTGCGCTGGCCCAGGACGGGAGGCCAGAGAGGATAGCGATACTCGGGCCCAACCACCACGGGATTGGTTCCGGCGTTTCGCTTATGGGCTCCGGGAGGTGGCACACACCCCTCGGGGAGGTGGAGGTAGACGGGGAACTTGCTAGGGCCATTCTGAAAGAGTCCGAGATCATCGACGAGGAGGAGGAGGCGCACAGGTACGAGCACTCCATAGAGGTGCAGCTGCCCTTTCTGCAGCATCTGCTGGGTGAGTTCAGGTTCGTCCCCCTCTGCATGATGTTTCAGGATTTGAAGACGAGCCTGGAGGTGGGGGAGGCGCTGGCCTCCGCCTGTGAGGGCAAAGACGTCCTCCTCATAGCCTCCACCGACTTCACCCACTACGAGCCGCACGAGCAGGCCGTGAGGAAGGACCGAGCCGCCATCGAGAAAATTCTCTCGCTGGATCCCAGAGGGCTCGTGGAGACGGTTGAAGGCGAGGGTATAAGCATGTGTGGGTACGGACCCGTCGCCGCCATGTTGGAGGCGTGCAGGAGACTGGGGGCGAGGAAGGCCAAGTTGTTGAAGCATGCCACGAGCGGTGAAACCTCGGGCTTCATGGGGGAAGTCGTGGGGTACGCCTCCATAGCGATTTATAAATAGTCTTAATCGGCCCGGTAGTAGCAGACCCGGAGCTGGGCGTCGTAAATCTTGGGCTCGGGAAGTTTTGCCGCCTCCTCCGGGGAGATCCCGTCGGCCCTCCTCCACCCGTGCATGAGGGCGTTCGCCTTGAAGCCGAAGTCCAGCTTGCGCAGGCAGACGAGCATGCTCTCCTGCAGGCCGTGAGTTTCCTGAAGCAGCCGGTGGGTCTTCTCCAGCAGGCACTTCATGTCGAGCTGGAGTCGCTTGATCTCCTCCAGAACCTTGAGGGTCTGGGCGTTGGTGTTCTCGACAACCTCCCGGATAACACGCTGCGTCTGAGCATTGGTGTTCTCAACAATCTCCCGGATAACCCGCTGGGTCTGGGCGTTCGTGTTCTCGATGATTCGGTGGGTCTGTCGGTTTCCTATCCAATGGGAGACTAGAATGGGGAGGGTGATGGTCAGGAAGCCCGTGAGCACCTCCATCGGTATCATTTCGTTTTACCTCCTTTCTGATTTTCCATCGGCTCCATTGGAGGGAGCGCCCTTTTAAAGGAGAAAAAGGGTTCCGCAGGGTGCCAGATTGGCTGTTGAACGCTTTAACTCAGCAGAAGTTATTCTCGACCACGATTTGATGGTGTTGGGCACTACACACGTGTGCACAACTGGGATGAAGAGGAAGAGCCGAAGTGAGGCGGTAAGCCACCTACAGCCCCTCTGGGCGTGGCTCGGGTGCCTTCACGCGTAGCGATTTTTCCTTAGGAAGAATCCAACAGAAACTTGTGCACATATTTGCCAGCGAAGTGGGTGCTCATATCCGGCGAGCAAGGTAGACGGGGGTTCTACGTGCAACATCTGCCGGCGAGCTGGAAAGGGGAAAGCTGGATTAGGGTTGCGGCAAGATGGGGACGCTTCACACATTTGTGACCCCTAGAAATCGCCGGCTTCCGATGCCACTCGGACCCGATTCAATGAGGGAGACAGCCTGAAGCTCTGGTTCGAAAATCGAATCTTCCTCTCCTCTTCGCTGTAAACGAGAAGTGTTCCTGTTCTCCTTATCCTCCGCCCCCTCACTCCAGCCGGGGGGACCAACAGTTCCTCCACCCCTATCACAGAGATTCCGCGCTTCAAGGGTGAAACCACCACTATCTCCCCCTCGAGCTCCCCCAGCTCGAATTCCAGCCTCCTCCCGAAGATTTTTCTCTCCACGGCGTAGAGGAGGTATTCTCCCCTGAGTTCGGCGTCTCCAGCCTCCACGGAGACCCTCTCCCTCCTCCCTCCTTTGTGGAGGTTGAAAACACCTATGATTCCCGTTTCGCCCACCCTAGAGAAAACCTTCAGCGGGACGGGTGTAGAGTAAGGATCTTGGAAGACGGAATCGCCGCACAGAAGGGCCGGAAAATCCACCCCGGCTAGGGTTCCGTCATCCAGACAGAGCCTGCGCAGAAGCCCCACATTGGCCCTTCTTGGTTCGTCCGTCACGTACGCCGGGCCACCGCTCAGAACCCTGGCTTGAGCGTGGGTCAGGGCAAACCTCCCGGAACTCTCGAACATGTCAAAGTCCGGAACGCATATCTGGGAAAGCCAGAGGGAATTGTAAAAACACGCTAGAAGTTGTTTCTTCTGCAGGTCCTTCGAATCAGGGGGATAGTCGAAGGAGGCACGGCAGAGGGGCGTGCGGAAGTTCACCAGGCACTCGGGAACCATGGCCATGCAGTTCAGGATGAAGAGCCTTCTTCTGGAGGCCCCGTAAATCCATCCCAGTAGCCGGTCGGCGGCCTCCTCCACTGGTGTCAGGTCGCGAAAGCTGGAGACGAGGTCGTACTGGTTGTCCACCTTGACAAAATCGATCCCCCACTCCTTCATCCTCCCGTACCACTTCTCGAAGAACTCTCGCGTCGGAATCCTGCGACCATCCGTGCCTTCGGTGGAAAGCTCCCGCTCGCAGTCCACCCCCATCCAGTATCCCTGAAGGGCATGCCAGAGTCCCACCTTTCTCACCCCGAGCTCTTTCAGCTCCCTTACCAGCCCCGCCAGATCTAGCCTGGGCTCCAAGGAGGCCAGCATCCTCGAGCGGTACCTTCCCCACCCGTCGTCAATGATAACAAAGTCGAGTTGGACTCCCGCTTCCCTCAGCGTCCGGATGCTGTCGAGAATCTTCTCGTAGCTCAGATCGGTATAGAAGGCATTCCAGCTACACCAACCCAGACCCGTCAGAGGATTCTCTCTTCCCCTTTCTCTTATCCAAGGTTTTTCGACCGAAAGGAGCTCAAACACCCTCCCGAGCGAGTGGCGCGCCTCCCCCCAAGCGAGGATCGGGCCGGGTATTTTTGGATACCGCTTGGTCCTGTCAAACCCCCAGGCCTCGCACTTGAGCCCCTCTCGCCACACCAGCCCGCATTTCTGCCCGAAGGCCGCGGGGGCGAGCAGGACGAGCGGGGGGTCGGCGTCGGCCACCGCCAGAAAACAGTGAGGGGGTAGCTCCTCCCAGCCATCGATCAGCTTGGGGTAGCTCCATGCCCCGTATCCCGCGTCCGGACTGCCGTGGCTGAGGAGGTATCTGAAAAAGCTCCTCGGTCTTCTGAGGGCATAGGAGAGGTTGGAGAGCACCATGGAGAGCATGAACCTGAATTCCTTCGGGCTGGTGGGGAGGATCTTCTGGCCCTCGAAGGTGTTGTAAAAACAGAGTATCTTCCTCGCTGGAGGTGGCTGAAGTGCGAACTCGGCCGTGCGGTGGGAGAAGCCCGGCGGTAGGTCATTTTCCAGCCAGATTCTGCAGCCGTCCCGGTACCTCCTAGTGATGAGAGAAATTTTGTTCTCTCCCCAGGTGTAGGTCAAGGAGCGCTCGAGGAAGGGACCGGCCCCATCTCCTCCCCTCCTTTCGTGCTCACCGGTGAGGGAGCACTTCTCCGACGGGATTCCCTTCCGCCAGTGGACTAGAAAGGAGAGGTCTTCGGCCTTCATCTAAAATCTGGGACGTTGTGGAGCTATTTCCGGCGTGCCCTGCTCTCCTCTTCTGGGGCCGGAAGGAAGCAAGCCAGAACCACCAGGATGGCGCCCACAATTCCCAAGATTCCCCCCAAGCCAAACCCCAGATAAATGCCGGCCCTTTCGACTTGGATGGCGGTCGTTTTATCGTGCAGTTCGAAAACGGCGGCGAGGAACTTGAAGGAGGCAGCGAGGACCAGGAAGGCCGAGGAGGCGGTCATCAGCCTCACTGCCAGGCCCCTCTCCGCTATCACCCTGCCGTACCTGAGGATGGCCGTCACGGCGCACAGGGAGACAGCTGCCAGCAACGTTTCCGTTAGGGTGACCATCAACCTCCCGCCGTGCGCTTTTAAACGGTTAGACGGTACCCCAACCTCACTACCCTGTCCGCCAATCTCTTGGCCTGCACGGGGTCGGTGGTGGAGAAAACCACGGTTCCTTCCACCTTCTTCAATGCCTCTTCTATCAAGGAGGAGCTCTTCCTGTCCAGCCATGCGGTGGGCTCGTCCAAGAGCAGGAGTTCTGGCTCGAGCACCAGGGCCCTCGCGATGCAGACCCTTTTCTGCTCCCCCCCAGAGAGCTGCCACATCTTCTTCTCGAGGAGGGTCTGGAGTCCCAGCCTTTCGGCTATCTGTAGGGCCCGGAGGCGGATTTCCTCCCCGCCGGCGCCCCGGAAGCTCAAACCGAGCAAGAGGTTTTCCCGAACCGTGCCCGAAATCCAAACGTTCTCCTGGAAGACCAGAGTTATTCTCCCTCGCAGGGACGGAGCGAGTTGGGGGGTCACCCTCTCTCCCCTGAAGAAAATTTCTCCGCTGTCGGGGGAATCCAAGAGCCCCATTATCCTGAGTAAGGTGGTCTTGCCCGAACCGTTCGGGCCCAAGATTGCAAGCCTTTCCCCCTCCCTCACTTGCAGGTTAAATTCCAGCAGGACCTGCTGCGGGCCGTAGCTCTTGCTTATTCTCCTGAGTTCGATTACCCTCGAGCCGCTCATCTCCTTCTCTCCTCCAGTCTGCGGGCTATGAAGACGAGGGGGAGAACGATGGCGAGCAGAAGTCCAGCCAGCTGTAGGCACAGCCCCACTTCCCCCCTCTCCAGCTCCAGGGCAATGGCCGTGCTCATGACCCTCGTCCAGCCCGGGATGTTTCCTCCAAGCATGAGTGCCACACCCAGCTCCCCCACGGCCCTGCAGAAAGCTAGGAGGACGGCGCACACGATGGAGGGTGAGGCCTCCCTCCGCAGAAGCCCCATAAGATGTTTTCTAGAGGCCCCCAGCGTGAGGGCGAGGTCGGTAATAGCCGGGCTTACCCTCGCGATTGCCTCCATGACGAGGGAGATCATGAGAGGCGTGACGAGAACGGCCTGACCGATGACCACCGCCAGGGGGGTGTAGAGGAGGGAGAGCGACCCGAGGGGCCCGGAGCTTGAGAGGAGGAGATAGAGCAGGAGGCCTATGACAACGGTGGGGACGCTCGTGAGGGAGAGAAATAGCGTCCTCAGAGCCCTGCCCCTGGAGGAGGTGGAGAGTCTGAGGGAGAGGGGAAGGCACCAGGCACATGCAAGTAGGGTGGCCAGACCAGAAATTTCCACCGAGCGGGCCGCGATGGCAAGCGCGCTCATGCTTGGTACGGGGGAGGGCACTCCCAGAGCCCGTTTTCGAACGGTATGAATCCGGTTTCTCTTATCCATTCCGTCAGGGTGGAGTTCTCCTGCAGGGTCGACACGGCAGGGTGGAAAAGCCCGCCTCGGAATTCGGAGATGAGCCCCTGTGCCCTTTCGGAAGTCAGAAAGCGGATGAAGTCCAGCATTTGGCCGAGCCGTCCCGACTTTTTCGCAGCGATAACGCTGTACACGTTCAGCAGGTTTCTGTCCTCGCCCACCATGATCTCCAGCTTGAGTCGGTTTTTTTCGCGCAGGTTCAGGTAAGTCCCCAAGTCCGTCAGGGTATAGGCACCCATCTCGCTCGCCACACGGAGGGTGGAGGACATGCCGCTTCCCGTCTCGATGTACCATTCTCCCGCGGGTTGGATGCCAGCCAGCTGCCAGAGCTTCAACTCCTTCGCGTGGGTTCCTGAATCGTCTGCCCGGGAAACCCACTTTACCTTCCCAGCCCTCCCGGCTTCGGCGATCTTCTGGAGCGCCGAGAGGACGTTTTCTCCTTTGGTCCCGGCAGGGTCCGCGGGCGGCCCCACAATGGCGAAGAAGTTGTAGGCAAAAATCCTTCTTCCCACGCCGTGGTTTTCTCGCAGAAACTTCCCCTCCAGCGAAGGAGCGTGCACCACGGTTCCATCAGCATCGCCTCTTTTCGCAAACTCAAGGGCCTGTCCAGTCCCCAAGGGAATGAAGTCGATTCTCGTGCCGCTCACCCTCTCATACTCCTCTCCGAGCGCCTGTAGAAGGCCGGTCTCGTAGAGGCTCGTAGTAGTGGAAACCACCAGCCTCTTCCCCGCCACCGTCCGCTGGTAGACGGAAAGCCCGAGGAGGAGGGCCGCCGCCAGCACCGCAACCGCCATTGGGGATGGTGGCCTCATTCGCTAGAATGTCGGACTGGTAATGATTCGGGCTTCTTGGGGAGCGGTATTCTGTAAATCCGCCCGCAGCTCAGGCACGTGATGACCCTCACCCCCCTCTTGAGTCTGACCCTGCAGGTGACGCCCGGTTTCCAGAAGGTCTTGCACTTTCTGCAGAACTTTCTCTTGAGATGCGGGGGAAATCTCACCCTGCAGTGGGTGGAGATTCTCCACGCTAGCTCCACATACCTTCTGGATCTTTCAGGGTGATCGTCAAAACATCTCTCCGCCAGATCCAGCAGGATTTCCATCCTCTCCAGTGCAATCTGTCTGGTGCTCATCCCAGCCTCTTCTCTTGGAGCCCAAGGGCCTGCTCGTACGCGAAGAGGATCCTTGAGACCACGGTGTCCGCGTTTAGTGGCTCTGGATCTATACAAACCCGCTCGCGGGGAAGCTGGTCCCAATCCTGAAAGTCTCCGTGAGGGAAGGCTCCCACTACCACCGTTGTCGGTTCGTTCCTGAAGAGCTCCGACCACTTCCTCTTCTCTCCCCTCTCGGTGAAGACAAGTTTTCTGCCCTCGATCCCTGCTAGGAGCTGGCCCAGGCTTTTTTTCTCGAGCCTCAGCAGCGGGTTCTCGGGCGGGACCGCGCCTCTCTTGAAAAGATCTTCCATCAAGCCCACAAAGCGGTGGTAAGACCTAGGAAGCCTAGCCGCGGGGTCAACCAAAATCACCTCCTCGTTCCTCGTGTGAACGTAGACCCTAAGCAGCCCCTCCCTGTTTAGGGGGGAGTCCAGTGCAAGAAGGAGACAGGTGTGAACGATGTCAGGTCTCCCCCTTCTTTCCGCCCCCTTCAGCTTTCGCATGGCCTTGTGGTGGAAGCTCGAGTTTAGGAGTATTTCGGTTGGTTTTTTCCCCGCTCTCCAAGCTTGTGCCCTTACTGAGGGATGCGAGGCTATCTCGGGGGGAACCAGCTCGAGCTCCGCTTCGGCCAGAACAAGGTGAAGCATCAAAGCCTTGTTGACCGCGCTTATCAGAGTATGGAAAGGAAAGTGACCTGTCGAAATTACCCCAAGGTTCTCTTATCCTTTCCTCCGCTTTCCGAACTTTCTCTCAAGCGAACCCCCGTTTCTCCGGCATACCTCTTCAGGCTGCCGGCCCGGAAGGGAGAGTAGTCGTATCACGCCCTGAAATCTCGATCCTCAGCCTTTCCCTGCCTGGTCAGCCAGAGCTTACTGACGATGAGATATTCGGGATTTGCAACGTTTACGCTATGATGGTCTTGTACAGTCCCTTCTCATTCTTCTCGATCCGCGAAGATGGGGTCGATGAACTTTCTGCCGTTTTTGTGGAGATCGTCAAGTGTCTCTCTCGCGCCCAGCCCGTAAAGCTAGTTGTGAATCTCCTTGCCTTTTCCGCGTCTTTGAGGGGAGCCACAATGAAGAGTCAGTCGATAGTCGTCATACTTCTTAATGGCCAGACCGCCGATCAAGACATACTTAACGTGGAACTCCCTGAAGAGTGCGGCGAGGTTGCGAACCAACTCATATAACAACTTTTCGTCGTTCATCTCCTGCTACTTTTGGAACGTCCTTCCGACTGGGTTTTGATAGTATCTCCACGACCTCCTCAGAGAGGGTTCTTAGGGGTTTAGTGGAACTTCCCGGAGGCCCATCAAGAGTTTTAAATCGCTCTTTTTCGCGGGAGTTCCTAGATTTGCTAACCATCGTCTACTTCTGTATAATTCTGCAACTGAGCGGTTTTCAGGAAGTGCGAACCCGCCTTTCTTTTCACCAAGGCTACACACTGCAAGACAGACTCCCGGACTCAATTCCCAATCAGTGGGGCAGTGCTCTGATGCGGACAAGGAGAAGAGTTTTTAAGCAGGAATTTGGTGTGTAAACGTGGAGGAGAAGGCAAAACTTCTGCTCGAGGCGCTTCCGTACATCCAGAAGTTCCACGGTAAGAGCATGGTTTTCAAAATCGGGGGAGAAATCATCGACCACGAGAAGCTGCTGAAGTCCATGCTTAGGGACATCGTGCTGTTGAGCTACGTGGGGGTGAAGCCCGTTATCGTCCATGGAGGTGGAAAGGAGATAAGCAGGGAGCTCAGGAAGCTTGGGAAGGAGCCAAAATTCGTGGAGGGCCTGAGGGTGACGGACGAAGCCACCATAGAAATCCTCCATGAGCAGCTGGCCGGCAAGCTGAACAAGGAGCTGGTTGCCCTCATCGCAAGCCACGGGGGAAGGGCGGTGGGGCTGTCGGGTCTGGACGGAAACCTTGTGAGGGCGAGGAAGCTGGTGCTGAAGACGGACAGGAACGGGAAGGAGGTGGAGGTGGATCTGGGTTTCGTGGGGGAGGTGGAGGAGGTGAACGCAACCCTAGTGGAGTACCTCCTGAACACCGGCTACATCCCCGTGATAGCACCCATGGGGATAGACTCCGAGGGGCATCCCCTGAACATAAACTCCGACCCCCTCGCTGCCGAGCTGGCCAAGGCTCTCAAGGCCCACAAGCTCATCCTAATCACCGACGTTCCCGGGGTTCTGAGGGACGTGAGGGATGCGCAGTCCCTCATCCCCCGCCTGACCGTCTCCGAGGCCCGGAAGCTGCTGGAGGAGAAGGTGGTGAAGGGAGGGATGATACCGAAACTGGAGGCCTGCGTAAGGGCGGTGGAGGGAGGGGTCCCGGCCGCCCACATCGTCAGCGGTCACATCCCGCATGTCCTCCTCCTCGAGCTGCTCACCGAAAAGGGTGTGGGGACCATGATTGAGCGCGGGAATGGAGCGAGTGCTTGAGATTTATGAAAGGCACGTCGCCCCAACCTACCGCAGACTCCCGATTGCCTTCTCGAGGGGCCGGGGAGCATACCTCTGGGACCTCAAGGGGAAGAGGTACGTAGATTTCGTCGGGGGCATAGCGGTCTGCGCCCTCGGTCACTGCCACCCCTCTCTGGTTGGGGCCCTCAGGAAGCAGGCCGGGAAACTCATGCACGTTTCCAACCTCTACTACATCCAGCAGCAGGCGGAGCTGGCCTCCATGCTCGCGGAAGTCTGCCCCGAGGGAATAGAAAAGTTCTTCTTCTGCAACTCCGGCACCGAGGCAGTGGAGGCCGCCCTGAAGCTGGCCGTCAAGCACTCGAAGAGAAGTAAAATTGTTGCCGCGGAGGGTTCCTTTCACGGCAGAACGGCCGCCTCCCTCGCCGCCACTTGGGAGAAGGCCTACCGGGAACCCTTCCTTCCCCTCCTTCCGGAAAATTTCGAGTTCGTACCCTTCGGCCAGCTT
>Ga0185307_1001746_pt1 | contig 11701 bp, 10 predicted proteins | sample LHCtaG_FD_128010 | JGI IMG/M metagenome (GOLD analysis project Ga0185307, IMG submission 128010) | Hot spring microbial communities from Little Hot Creek, USA to study Microbial Dark Matter (Phase II) - LHC4sed_matched (SPADES... | ecosystem: Environmental > Aquatic > Thermal springs > Hot... | reverse complement strand
AGCGTCTCCACCCTCGACTAACACTACTAAGCCTAGTACAGCAAGTACAATGGTAGGGATTACGCCTAAAACCGCTATAGGAGGGGTTTGAATGGGAGCCGCAGCCTCAAGTACTCTCTCCCCGCTTAGGAACGCCGCAAGGGCTTCGATAATACCTGAGGTAGTGCCTCTTAACATCATTGAAAGGGTCGTGTATGCTGCGTAGAGGGTGAAGACTAGGGCGGCTATGGCTAGCCTCACCTCAACGAGGTTGAGGGGTACTCTAACCCTAAGGATCCTCTTAGTGAGGGCTAGTACCGTGAGTATGGTTAGAGCCCATAGAGCTAGACCCCCGTGCCCTAAAACTAGGGCTAGGGCGAAGACCGTGAGAACAGCGGGGTGGAGATCTAGGAGTAGGACCGGTAGTGCGAACAGAAGAGAGTACGCTTGGGGTATGAACCCTACGGACCAGGCAACTACTAGAGGGGTTGCAAGGGCTAGTACTACAGCTACGTGTGGGTACTTGGCACCAGTGCGCCTAGCCGAAGCGTAAATCCAGAGAGCGAGGAGTAGTAGGTATAGAAGCCCTAAGACGCTACTAGACCAGAGGGTGTTTAGCCCCGCAACTATGCTATACGCAGCGTACAGTAGAGGGACTACGGGTATGGGGTACGCTTGGTGGATAACTGTTAGATCCTTTAACTCACCCCTTATAATTATCTGGGTAGCCTGAGTAGCGTCACGCCAAGTATCATTACCAAAGCTAGGTATATACACACCGTAAAGAGATGCTACGAGTACGGCTAGCACGGCAATTACTGTAAAGATTACAGCAGAGTTAGACTTAGAGAACACCAAAATTATGTATGTTCCTGTGAGTGCGATGACCGAGAGCAATCCAAGGTGCCCATAAAGTCTCAGCTCAGAAAAAGCGCAGAGAAACAAAATGTACAGCAAGATATATGCAATTTTACCTAGGTCCATACTTGGTAATGTTGCTTCATAACGGGCGGACCTCAATAAGAGCAATAGTGTGGAAATAAACATTAGCACTGTTAATGTTGTGTAAACAAATTGATTGAAGCTCAAATGCTCTTTATAGTTATAATACCACAAGATAATGACGTATCCTAATATGATGCCTAGTAATAAAAACCTATGCAATAACTTGTTTAATTCGTTACCTAGCGAACTTCTCATTTTATGTCAGCCATAATACAGACTATTGCAAAGGTAAATTAATGCGATTCGCTAATGAGAAGTATTACCAAACTATTAATGCTATCAATACCCTCGAGTAAAATACTCATCTGCATACCCATTTCAACGTAGTTGTCTTGCTCCTATCAAGAAGTTTAGAGGTTTTAATAAGGCGTTTCTTTATGAATGACTTTCTATTAATGCTCTGTAAAGGGACTTCACGATTCTAAACTCTATGAAAAGCTTATGTTTAGATCTTTTTGGTAACCTCGATAAGCTTTCATACCTGGCTATATGTAATACCGGATTATTTGGTATGTGTATTATGTCAAAGCCTTTAATAACTAGCTGAAGCCCAAAATACTGTTCGTTTCCTGGAGCTCTCTTCAGTAATTCGTGTTCTGGAAACCAAATATTGTAAACATAACTTGCCTTGAAGCTCATGTTAACACCTCTAAACGGTAGGGAGTAGCATGCTCTGTTGGGTATGAAGGGTCCGTGAGCGACATCAAAGGTTTTCGTTAGGTACACGCCCAATCTGTACTTCTTTAGCAGCTTGTGAGGAGGCTCAAGCCAGGGTCTTACAAACCACCGGTAAAGCCTTACTGTTACTCTATCGTCAGGCGTCGGTACAATCCTCAAGCTGTTTAGGTCTAGGTATAGGTCTCGACTAGATATACCTGCAACGTTGTGATACTTCCTATGAAGTTTGATGTATCTCTCAATCCACTTCTTTAGCGGTATTGCATCGTCGTCTGTGAATATAACTATGTCCCCTCTAGCCTCCTTCTTCCCGATATTGAGAGCATGAGTAAAGTATCCCGATAACTGCTCAATAATGATGCATGGCAGGTCGTACTCTATGCATAGGCTTTCCACAGCTTTGGCGTTACACTCCTTAATAACTATGACCACTTCGTAAGGCTTAACGCTTTGTCCTCGAAGTCCCTTCAAGAGGTACTCTAAGTACTTGCAACCTCTACTTGGTACTACAATAGAGGCTCTCAACGTTTTCTTAAGTTTCCAACTTTTTCAACTCTTTTTGAGATCCTCAACTTTTTCAAGTAGCTCTAAAATTGTTTCAGTTTTATGACCAAGGGCTGTGAAGTATGTTCATATTGATTGAATCAGGTCTAGTAGTTCATCTACCTCTATCTACGTCTTCTGCTTATATTCCTCAACAACCTTTCTGTGCTGCTCAAGGAGTTCATCTAGCTGTTTCTCTATGGTTTCTGGACAAAACTTCTTAGTAGTCTCTACAGTATCTTCAAGCTTTTTGAAGTCCTCGCAATACTGCTTCAATAATTCCTTGAATATCTGTACAGCCTCCTCGTTCCCAGTAATTCTCTCGCAGAGCTCTTCGGCTTCGTCTACGCCTACCCCGAGCCCAAGCACTAGGTTGTTCAGATTCCTAACTCTATTCTCTCTAAAACAGCCTAACGGCCTTAGCCACTACATCTGGGCTTAGCTAGCTCGGGTGGTAGTGGATTGTAGATCACCTCTACTCTACCTTCCAACTCCGGTACCTGGCTTGCAATTATCTCGGCCTGCCTCTTGGGTGCGCATACCACTTTATCTGCTTGCGAAACCCACCTCCTCGCTAGCCTAGGTAGCCACCAGAGCAGGCTTACCCCTAAGCAGTGCTTAAGGCCCTTCACGCACTCCAGCTCTATATCGTCCCGGGTGATCCTATGCCTGTGCTCTTCGTAAGGGGCCAGTATGGTTGCCGTGTAGGATATGGGGATGTAGTCGTGCAGGTGAACGACGACCTCCTTACTCAACCTCTTCGCGTATGGTGTGATGGAGAGGGCGAAGCGGGGTACGTACACGACGTCGCTTTCGCTAAGAAGTTTCCGGAACTTCCGGGTGCTGGCAAGCCTCAGGATACTTAGCCATAGAGAGGGCTTCTCCTGCCTTGCAAGCAGAGGCTCGTAAACGTATCCTACACCAGGCACCCTAGAGGGGTTCCCCGTGCCCGTAACAACGGTAACATCGAACCTCTCCTTCAGCACGCCAACCACTAGGTGGGTCGCGAGCTCACCGCCACCGCCATCAGGCCAGTACCTCTCCGTAACCACGAGGATCGACTTCATATCATTCAATTCTCTCTACGTCGTGCTCGCACTCCTCTGCTCATCAATAGTTAAACGTTAGAAGAGCTTCCCTCACATACGGTATAGTGTGTGGCTCCACTACCAGACCTCTTGCGCTCGTACTATCGGTTCTCGAGCCTTTACTGCAACGACTACTATTAGTTGTCTTAGGCTTGGTCTTAGCTTTACTATGGGGTATGCTAGGAGCCTTAAGATATTTAGCTTCGTAGGCCTCCTAATTGCTGCTTTAATAAGGTCCTTGTAGCTTGCTATCTTTAGGTACTCCTCTGGGTCAGTGTCAATAAACACTAAATCGTTTACTATTGAATAATAAGCCTTCACGATCTCAAACCCTGTTTCTCTAAGCAACATTAGTACCTCGCTCATTGTATACTCTCGTACATGGTACTGGTATATGGGTTGAATACCAAGCAGTAATCTCAGCCTCCTGAAGAGTGATACTACATTTGGTGTTGTGAGTATTAGGACTCCACCTGGTTTTAAAGCTTTGTTTATCTTGCTCAAGACTAATGGTACATAGTAGTAGTGTAGGTGTTCCAAAACCTCTGTAAACACTGTACAGTCAGCATTGCTAACACCTAGCTCATCCCTCTCAAGATCGCACCTAACAACGCTAATATTGCAGGCCTCAGCAATTTTCTTATAGGGCTCTGGATAAATATCGAATGCAATGACGTTATACCCTAATTTTCTAAGAGCACAGGAAATTATGAATGGCTGTGCACCAATATCTAAAACTATAGAGCCTTTATTGCAGTAAGCTTCAACAAGTTTAAGAACTTCCAACCTCCTATGGAACTCAAAGTAAAAGCTGTGAATAGCCTTTTGCTCTCTGAAGAGCTCAATAATGTTTTTAACACTTAGCAAAGCCTTCTTAGCGTTCATACCATGTCACAGCTTGCGAGTAGCTGGCAAATTTTGCTTTGGTTACATGTAGTTGATCTAATAGATACCTGATTAAACCCTTTTTCTTAATTAGTCTTGAACTAACAAAGACTGCAGTGAATGGTTTGTAGTACATGCTTCTTAATCCAAACATCTTGTAAGCTCTTTTACCGAAGTCCCAATCTTCATGTACTCTTAGATTAGGATTGAAGTTAACTTTCTTCAGGACGTCTCTTCTGAACGCTATGAAGTAACCAGTTGTATTGTAAGGTTTTCTCATATAGTAGTCATAAAGATATGCTATCATGTTTGTTGATAACTCTAATGGATAATATATGTGACCGACTGTAGCGACGAGCTTTTCAGTGTTATTTGTAAAAACTCTTATGACTTCATTTACTGCTGAAGGGGTTATCACAACATCCGCATCCGTGCGAATTATTATATCACCTCTAGCGCTTAACGTCCCTATGTAAGATGCATACCCAATTCCTGGCTTATCAACCTCTATTACTTTAGCACCCATATTCCTTGCTATATTAGGAGTTCCATCGACACTCATGTAATCTACAATTATGGTTTCAATCGGAACCTTGCAAGACTGTGCAATATAATTAATGCTTGTTAGTAATCTGGGTAAATACTCAGCCTCGTTCTTTGTTGGAACAACGAAGGATATAAGGGGTTTATTATTTATTCTCCTAAGCTCAGTGCAGTGATATGAAAACTCAAGATTAAATGTAATACGTTCAAACATCCGTCTTAATGATGCAATAACGTCGAATAAAGCAACAACATATTGGTGTTTCAAGTCCATAATTAGAGCCTCCGCTTAATACAAATATCACCTAGGCTTAAGCCAACATTTTGTTGATCTCAGCTTTTATGGTCCCCTTTTAGACTGCGTACAATTCTTTGAAATATACCTTCAGCACGTCGCTCCATGTCTTTATCATCGCACTTTCCGTTACAACTAAGTCTTTAGAGAGGGGTTTTATTTGCGCTCCTATGTTCTCTGCTATCTCTTTTGATATTATTGCTGGTGTTCCTATTGCTAATGCTTCTGCTATGAATATGCTGATCCACTCTCAACATCTCTTATCTTGATGAGCTTTCGACTTTATAGTTACTAACAACTTTGCCACAATTCCAACCATACTTCCCTGAACAGATAAATCATAGATCGAATATCTATCGTAATTCTCAAAACAGGCTAAGATATTGATTAAACGGTATTCACTACGTTTTTAATAATTTAGTACTCAATAATGTACGTTTTGTTCTTAGATAGCTTATAGCGCTCCCCATAATGTTGATGAGATATGTTAGTGCTGTAAAAACATCACGTCTATAAAAACTTGTTAATAACCTTATTAAATTCGATAACGTATATTCACTATATGGTACTGCGTAAAAGATGCCATTACGTCTAATGCTTCTATAGAATGATTTAACTAGTGCCAACCGAGGCATAGCATAATGCCTTGCCAGCATTTTACTAGTCTTTACGTATAAATGGCCAGACTCAACTATTTTCCAAGCAATATATGCGTCTTCACCACAATCGAGATGATAGAAAGTGTATGGATCGACAAGATCAACGACACATCTCCTTAAAATAACGTAAGAAGTGTCAGCTCCGTAGAACTTTACTATGCCATGCCTTAGAATGACATGTAGTGAGAAATATAGACGTGGCGACTTGAGCAGTATATCTCGTGTCTCAGACCTCCCAGAAAAGCCTCCTTGAATGCCCCAAATTTTTCGATTTTCCATGTATTTCAATGCCTGTTTAAACCAGCCCGGCAATATCTCTACGTCGCTATCTATAAATGCAAACCACTCAGTATCTACGGCCTTCATGCCTATATATCTTGCTCCACCAAGAGGCGCGTCGGTCTTAATTACCACTACCCTATTACCGAAAAACTCCCTTATGACATCAATTGTCCCATCGGTGGAGTATCCGTCAACAACTATAAAGTGATGTACAGGTATTTCCCGCTTTATGGCGGCGAGTACACGCCTAAAGTACCATTTATTAGAATTCTTTGTAAGCATTACGACATCTATTGATTTAGCTGACATTGGAAGCCCCGTAGAGATTTTCATAGTCTTCCTAGCAATGTTTTATACAACTCCTCATAGCACTCGGCCATAACTACGGATGAGAACCTTCTTTCAACGTCTCTTCTACACTCTCTTATATTCAGCTTATCCACCGACTTCATGGCCTTACGCATCTCCTCTGTATCTTTAACTAGATAGCCTGTGACGCCATCCCTTACTATCTCAGCTACTGATCCACGTTGGAATCCTATTACCGGAGTTCCGGTAGCGAGTGCTTCTACCATTGCTATGCCAAAGAATTCATCATATTGAACAGGGTAGAGCAATGCCTTTGCCCTGGACAGATACTCGACCTTGGTTTTGAAATCAACTTCTCCTAGATAAATTACATCTTTGTTGACTATGAATGGTTTTATGAAAGTATTGAAATACCTATGATTTGTTATTGGACCCATAATGACTAGCTTCTCGTTAAGCGTCTTCACGACCTCTATCGCTATATGCAGACCTTTTGTCTCGTCTATCCTGCCGAGGTACACGAAAAAGTCGCCTTTATCGGTGCGGAACGGGTATCTCTTTATATCTATGCTGTTGTAAATCACGGCTACAGGTTTAATTCCAAGTCTCTTCAACCTACTCTTCTGACTCTGTGAAATAGCTACCATTGGGACGCGGAACTTGGCAACTGCCTTGCTGGGGTCCGCATGTAGCGTGAGTACCGTAGGTCTTTTGGCAAGGCATTCGATAAGCGATGCCGCAGGGGTAAGCCACTGCACGTGTATATGCACCACATCAAAGTCGCCGAAGCCAGCTACTTTAAGTAGCGTAAGGCTGTAATAGAGCTTGTGCCAGAGACCCGGCCTTCCTACAGGTTTTGTAAACACAGCTCTTAGACCATACGGGGTCTCTACATTCTTGGACTTAACCCCTAGCACGAGTATCTCATGCTCCCTCGCGACTTGCTCCCTAGCTAACGTATCTACCATTAGCTCTATGCCTCCATAACCCACTGGAGGCGTGTAGTTAGATATGTGTGATGCGTGAAGTATTCTCATTCTCTGCTATAGCATTCTTCTGACGGTCTCGGCGTTTAGCTTAGTGGAGAATAAGGTGGCGTAAGCCTTCTTGGCGCCTTGTCTAAGGCTCTCTATGTTATCGTCTTTTTTCAAGAGCTTTGATACATCATCAACTATGCTGTCCCAAGTCGAGATAAAGATGTGCACTCCATGCCCAAGCTCCGGATGTATATACCTAACGATTTCACTTGTCACGATTGGCTTGCCATAGAACAACGCCTCTAGAAGCCTATTAGAAATATTTCTATTTGTTATCGGAACAACAACCAATCTAGCATTGCTATACAGCTTTGCAACGACAAGATCGCTAAAACCCCTACCTATAAAGTGCAAGTTTGGTGGAGGTCTTAGGTTTGGAAAGACCCTCTGCCAATCTTCAAGGGAACTGCCTGCAAGGACCACGTCAAGTCCGGTCTTCTTAGCTATTTGATAAAGAGCTAATGCATGAGGCTTTGCTTCAAACTTTAAGTAAGACCCCGTCTTGCTTAACGTCGTAAAGCCGAGTACGTAATCCTCTCTATCCACGATGTCTGGCAACTTCACGTCCTCTTTCCAACTGCAGTGTTTGGGTATGTAACCGTATGGCGGATATAGCTTTATCAATCTATTTCTTAAAATGGGATACATCCTTGATACAAAGGAAAAAGTGGCATAGTCTATTGCAATAAAGTAGTTTGAGATAGCCAAGTATAATAAGTTCATCCCAATGCTTGGCGCAAAAATGGCGATGTCCTCGTAGGCTCCGAAGCGTAAGTTATCTCTTAGCTTAGTTGCTCTGATACTCCACAACCTGAGAATAACAAGCTGATTTTTGTCAGCAAATGATCTAGCCACAACTACTGGAAGCCGAGGCGTAGCGAATATCGCATGGTAATCATTTTCACCAACTAATCGTTCGATCCACTTTATACAGATGTTTAAATTTATCAATTCTCTACATGGAATATGAAACACTGTTACACGATGTACTCCGTTATCGCTTCCAACACTTACTCTCCTATATTCAACCTTTGAGCCAAGTGCTATTACATCAACAGTACCTAACGCGTTGAGAGCTGCTATAAATCCAAGCTCGTGCCTAGAAAATACGTCATGAGCACCTATATACAGGAACTTCATACCCCTATTGATAGATATAGCTATTGCCCAACCCTTCTAAAACGCTACTATGAGCACAGAAGATCACGCTAATCGCCGGACGCAGGCAATCGATATGCAGATCCATAGAGATGCGAAAAAGCTTGGAGTTCTACCACCGTCTAACAACATCAATGTATGCAATAACCGCGATAATAACCACGGCAACATGATCACCGCATCACAGAACATCGATACTGATGCCGGTTCGTCTAATCAACTCTATGCGCATTTTCTTCGTTGATCTCTTGGAGAATGTATATTGTAGCGACCTTCACGGATTCTTTTGAGTTCAGTTTGGGAGTGAACCCAAGCTGCTTAAGTTTGTCTATCCTTAGTACAATCCTCTTGACGTCTCCGGGCCAGCCAACGCCGTGTAGCATCGGCTTGTAGACTCTTTTGACGTTTATGAAGCCTAATGCGTCTATGACGATGTCGGCGACTTCGTCCACTGTTATCCAGTCCTCTGAGCCTACATTGTATACTTCAAACTGAGTACTTGTTTTCTTCCACGCTATAATTGTTGCTTCTACCGCATCGTCTATGTATATATAGCTCCTCGTCTGCTTTCCGTCACCCAATATCTCCAGTTCCCTGGGATTACTCTTTAGTTTCACTATGAAGTCCCATACGACTCCATGTCTAAGTCGAGGGCCTACTACGTTTGCGTACCTTATGTTAACCGCCTTGATCCCATATAGTTTCGAGTAAGCGTGTATGAGGCTTTCGCAAGCCGCCTTGCTGGCACCGTACACCGAGACGGGCCTTATCGGTGCGTCCTCGCTTACGGGTATCTCCTCGGGTTCCCCGTAGACTGAGCTGGACGAGGCGAAGACCAGCTCCTTGACTTCCCTCTTCCTCATAGCCTCCAGTAGGTTGAACGTAGCTACTATGTTCTCCCTGAAGTGTACCTCGGGGTTTGTAGTGCTGACCCTAACCTCAGGGTTAGCGGCGAAGTGGAAGACTACCTCAACCCCCTCGACAGCTCTCAGCGCTACCTCGGGATCCTTCAGATCCCCGAGCACCAGCTCTATGTTTTTAGACTCGATGTGTCTCCTCAGGTTCTCTAGTCTACCGCTACTCAGGTTGTCAACTACTCTAACCGCGTAGCCCTCGCTAACAAGCCTGTCCACTAGGTGGCTACCTATGAACCCAGCACCGCCGGTGACCAGCATCCTCACTCGGCTTCACCGTAGAGCCTCCTCAGGTACTCCAGAGCCACCTCGCCCCAGGTTGGGACACTGCTCCTCTCCTCCTCCGGGACCCTTCTTAGAAGCTCGTAGACTCTCTCGGCTAGTGTCTCGGGACCTAGGTCCAGGTCAACGATGAGGATCCGTCTCCTTCCCTCGAAGTTCAGCCCCCAGGGCTTAGCTAAGACCACGGGGACCCCTATGGCATTAGCCTCGTTTACGCTCTGGGGATAAGACTCCCTCTCTGAGAGTAACCCGAAAAGGGTAGCGTGGGAGAGCGTCGTGACATACTCCTCGTACGGCTTGAAGTTCCCGAGCTCATGGGGTACTCTGAGCTCTCTCAGGAGCCTACCGAGCCTCTCCGCGTAGGGCCCTCTACCAAAGACCTTTAGCTCCAGGCCTAAGCCGTATCTCTCATTGAGCACCTTCACGACCCTGGCAAGCAAGTCGACGTTCTTATACCTCTCGATCCTACCGCTATACAGCACATAGCCCTGGGGATCCCATCTAAGGTCCCTGACCCACTCCTCAACACCGTTCTCGATAGGGATTGCCCTAACCCCAAAGTCCCTCTCAACGAGCCTAGCCTCGAGCTTTGAGACTGTGTGGACCACGCAGCCCCTTAGTAGGCCCCTGACATATCCCCTCCAAAGAGCCCAGAGAGCCCTCCTAATAAACGTATGACCAGTGCCGTGGTAGTACGGCGTCACAACTACCCTCACGTCCTCACCCTTAACCACGCTTAGAGAGTACATCGAAATAATGCTGTGGACGCTATGGATATGAACTACGTCGGCATCCCTTGTGAGCCCCTTCAGCATCCCCTCTAAATCCCCCCTCCTCCTAGGGAAGTGGTACGCTCCTCCAGGGCTCCACATAGGCCATCTAATAACTTTCACTCTGTTTACTTCTTCCTCGCGTGGTTTGTCAATGTCCGGCTCTCCGGCTAGAACCATTGCCTCATACCCCATTCTAACTAGTCTCTCAGCAACAGATTTTACAACATACTCTACTCCACCAATTCGCGGGTAGTATCCTGGTGAAATGTAGAGTATTTTCAATGTAATCTAGCCTTAGTGTCCTGTTTTAGCCTGTTTTTCCCACGCTATCTCCTTCGCCCACAGGTTTCTGATCGAGGCTACTACTAGGTATGCTTGTGTCATGATCCACGTTCTATACGGCCTATAAACTAGTAGAACTGCTCCCAGTGCAAGTAACGTTACTGCCATTATTGAAGACTTGACTGCTTGATATAGTAGGATTGTCGTTGCCGCTAATAGTATCCATGAGTTGAATACGTGTAGATATGTCTCTGCTACCAGTATTTTGCGGAATTCTCTTGGCGCGGACCGCAAGTATCTCAGTGTCGCCGTGAAGTGTTGTACTAGGTGCTGTGCTCTCCTAATTCTCCATTTATGGTATTCACTGTTTGGCACGCCTTCAATGCACCAAGCACTATCTACCGCTATAGACCTGTAGCCCATTAACGCTACTCTCGTGGCTGTGTGGCTGTCATCAGCACCTATATTCGTGGGAAACCCGCCAACTCTTTCAAGTAGGCTCCTCCTGAAGGCCGCTAGCTCCCCGTGAAACACCGGGGTTGAGTGTTTCTTGCTCTCAGCGAGCCTCACGATGTTGTAGAACTCTCTATAACCCTCCTCGACGCTCATTAAGCCCTTGCCTGCCGGTAGCTTGAGGCACGTAACAGCGCCTATTGTGGGGTCGCTAAACCACGATATAGCGTTGGAGAGCGTGTTGCTGGAAGACCACGTAGCGTCAACATCGGTTATTACAACAATGTCCCCGCTACCATACTTCAAGGCACTGTTTAGCGCGTGCGCCTTACCTCTCCTCACGGGCTCTTTAATCACTGTTAGCTTCAACCCGGGGTTTCTCCGAGCCCACTCCTCAGCCTTCTCGGGCGTTCCATCAGTGCTAGCGGAGTCTACGACTACTACCTCCATTAGCTCTCTTGGGTAGTCTTGCCTAGCCAGATCGTCTAGCTTAGACTCTATGAGGCTAGCCTCGTTGTACGTTGGCACAATAATCG
>Ga0185307_1001743_pt1 | contig 11716 bp, 11 predicted proteins | sample LHCtaG_FD_128010 | JGI IMG/M metagenome (GOLD analysis project Ga0185307, IMG submission 128010) | Hot spring microbial communities from Little Hot Creek, USA to study Microbial Dark Matter (Phase II) - LHC4sed_matched (SPADES... | ecosystem: Environmental > Aquatic > Thermal springs > Hot... | reverse complement strand
CTCCACGGGATCGCCGAAAGGGGCGCCGCTGTGCAGGACGAGGAGATCGACGTCGCTCCGCTCGCCCGCCTCACCCCGCGCGACGGAGCCGAACAGGAGGACGGCTTTCACGTACCCCGGCAGGTCGTCCAACCTCCGGCGGAGCTCGCTCAGAACGAATTCCCTAAGCTCGGCGCCGGAGCTCGCTCCCCCGCCGCTCAACCCCTTGCCGGTCAGCAAACCTGCCACCTCTCAAAACGCGCTAAGCCCAATACGCCCCTCCGCCACAGAGTAGGCTTTTAACCTTTTCAACGTGGAACCCGCGCCTTTAGGCACTAGAGGCTGGCGCCCACCCGTGCTCGGGGCGCGACACGCTGTGATCGGATAAACTTTTCGCGGCACGCCGTTTCCCGCGTAGCTAGCGCCGGGCTGCTCTGCGCGCCCTGCCCGCGGGGCGCACAGCGTGTTGAGTTGCTCGATCAGGTCCCTGTACCTGCCCTCCTCTATCTTCTCGAGCATGCGCTCCAGCGTGCGCCTCACTACGGGCTCCGTTTCGTCCCCCACCCTGTTTGCTTCGCTTTCGGGCGGCGGGACTCCGTGCTGCACCCTGTTCCTCACGTCCACCGCCCTCTTCACGGTCTCGGCCGCTTGTTCGCTGATTAGGTACCCGATCCTGCACGGCAGCACAGCCAGCGCTCTCTCGGCGCCCGGCTTCCTCAGGATCTTGTCGAGCGCTGCCACGAGGTGCGTGACCCTGTTCGCGCCGTTCACTTCGAACGTCGCCTGCCAGTAGTGCTTCATGGCAGTCGCAAACGCGTGGAAATCCTCCTCGCGCAGCCCGAGCACGAGGTTCGTCACGCGCTCCAGCTCGCCGAGGTCGCGCTCGGAGACCTCCGCCATCTCGCGCATCAGGAATTCAGGGTGTTCAAGTTGCCGAGGGCAGGGAAGCACCACCACGAACTCTCGGTAGGGCATCTCGGAGCACCAAAGGTCGCACGGGCCTGGGCCGCCTAGGGTCAGCATGAGCGAGTACGCCGCGGCTAGGAGGCGCTTAGCGGTTTCCTGAGGGGAGCCGGTTACGGGAACTTCGATCGCGAACAGACTCTCGCAGAGCACCGGATAGGGGTTCTCCTGGAACGTGACCCGCGCTCCGGCGATCACGGCTTTCTCGAGACCTGCGCTCCAAAGCCCGCTACTTTATCAGCTTGAGGGCTTTCGGCCTTCTTCCCTTTAGCGCGCGCTAACTATCATTCTTCCATCATCACGCTCCAGTATCGCACGAATGAACTGAACGCCGAGCAGCCCTTCCTCCCAGTAATGGGGCCCTCAACCTTCAGGTAAAGCTCCACCGCTTCCCTAACCTCCTCTGAGGGCTCGTCCAGCGTCCTAGCTTGAGTGTAGCAGCCGGGCAGCTCGGGGACGGTAGCCACGTAGTAGCCATCCTCACCCCTCTCGATGATCACGCTAAACCTTAAGATGCCACCAAGCGCGTAATGCATAGTGATCGCTTCAAGCTAACATCCCTTTTAACAAGCAAAGAGGGCTAGGCTTCAAGCAAAAGACACACCAAGCTTCGTAAGAGAAGTGAAAGAAGTTCACAGAATTAAAGTCGCTCACCCGTAACAAGCCGGCACCACCTTAAACCGGGCGAACTAGGCACCTTCGGGCTTCACGTCCATCTCGGCTATCACGTCGACACCCGTGCCCGCGACGTTCCTCACGATGACTTCCCCCCTCCTCACGGGAGCCTTGACAGCCACGCCGCGTAGGGTGTCCACAACCTCCCTGATCTTGCTCTTGGGAACTGGCTCTGAAGTCCTAACCGGCAACCTTGGGTACCTGCCTCCGACCACCCTGACTGTAGAGCAAACCGTACGCTTCGGGTTCGCGGCCTCCTCCATGGCATACTCCAAGCCTAGGTGGCAACCGTACCCTTCGGCGCTCTTCATAGAACCCTCTTCTACCAGGATTCTGATCAAGCAGCTCCGGGGACAGCGCACGCAGATAACGCTACTCAACATCCACAACCACCCCCTCGGGCGAGATCTCGACAAGGCTTCTCGGGAGCTCGACCCTTTCCACCAGCGAGGGGCGGACGTAGCGGCGCCGAGCGTGGTGCAGCTCTCCTCCGCTACCCTTAACCGAGATCCTCGCGTTCTCTTTCTCCACAGAGGGTCTGAGGAAAAGCGTGATGTCGCCTCCTGAACTCCACTCCACCCGATGGGGTACGAGCAGCCTGACGTTGGAGCCGGGACGCAGCGGGATAGGGTTGCCCCTTCTCGCCTCACCGTTCAAGTGCTTCGAAACCCCCTCCGCCGCTATGAATGCTGTCTCTGCCGCGTCGTCAACGTAGTCGAAGGGTGTCAGGAGGTTGCCCACGGCGAAAACCCCTTTCAGCGTCGTCTCGAAGTACTCGTTCACCACGGGACCTCTCGTCCGTGGGTCCATCTCCGCTCCCAGCTCCTCTAACTGGGAGGCGTTCGGCACCAAGCCCACGGAGAAGACCACCACGTCGCAAGGATAGAACTCTTCGGTGCCTTTTATCGGCTGCCACTTCTCGTCGACTTTGACGAGAATTGCTCCCTCAACCCTCTCCTTACCCACTATCTCCTTCACAACAGTCCTCGGCCTGAACGGTATACCGAAGTCCAGTACGCACTGCTGGACGTTCCTAGGAAGGCCTGCAAACCAAGGCTCGGGGAAAACGATTTGCAATTCCTCGACCCCCTCTAGGTATAGGTGTCGGGCCACGATCATACCCACATCACCCCCTCCCACGATGAGCACCTTTTTACCCGGCAAGACCCCGTAAAGGTTAACCAGCCGCTGAACCAACCCAGCCGTGTACACGCCAGCCGGCCTCGTGCCCCCCACGCGTATCTCGAAAGGCGTGCGCTCCCTGCAGCCTGTCGCGTAGACGACGGCCCTGCAGCTGAACCTGTAAACCCCCTCCGGGCTCACAGCGGTCAGCACCCACGAGCCGCCCTCAGCTCGCACGCGTGCCACGTAGGTGCGCGTCCAGCTCTCTACGCCCAGCTCTCCCAACTTCTCGATGAAAATGCTGGCGAACTCGGGTCCCGAGAGGGCTTTGCCGAAGAGCTTGGTTCCGAAACCGTCGTGGATACACTGGATGAGGATTCCGCCAAGCTCGTCCCCCAACTCCACCACCGCGACCTTGTACCCCAGCTCGGCGAGTCTCGTGGCCGCGGCGAGCCCCGAGGGCCCTCCCCCCACCACCACGGCGTCCTTCTCTACCTCGATCACCACGCCTCACCCCTCACGTACCCGTCAAAGAGCGGTGCTTCCTCCTTCAGCACCTCCGAAAGCGGGACCCCCAGCTCCCTCGAGAGTATCACCGCTACCTTGATGAGGCAGCGCGCTCCCTGGCATTCTCCCATGCCCGCGCGCGTCCTCCTCTTCACTGCGTCGACCGTGCGCGCGCCCCTTCTCACAGCCTCGACAATCTCAGCCTCCGTCACCGCCTCGCACTCGCAGACCACGTGCCCCCACTTCGGGTCCCTTCCGATAAGCTCCTTGAGCTCCTCCAGTTCCATCTCCCTCAGCGAGGGCATGGGCACTCTGAACGGGTTGAAGTCGGGCTTCTCCCGAAGCTCGAGCCCCATCCCCTTCAGCTTCTGGACGGCGTACTCGGCTATCGCGGGGGCGGACGCCAAGCCCGGGGACTGTATGCCTGCGACGTGCAGGAGGTTGCGGACCCACTTAGCGGGCCTTATGACGAAGTCTTCAGTGAAGGTCGCCGCTCTCACCCCGGCGAAGTACCTGATCACCCTGTCCTTGGGGAACCCGCTGAGTATGGTCGAGTACTTGGTGAGCACGAGCTGCACCTCCTCGGGGTCTACGGATACGTCCTCCTTATCCTGCACCTCGACCGCCGTCGGCCCCCACATCACGTTCCCGTGCACTGTCGGGTTGATGCCGCCGCCTTTAGTCCTAGGGGGCGGCGGCAGGATGATCTCCGCTAGGCAGTGCCTGACGTAGGAGCCCGTGCTCTGGTGGAAGAGGACGATGACCCCCTTCCTAGGGTGTATCGTGTACTCGAGGCTCCCCGCCATCTCTGCGATTTCATCCGCGTACACTCCAGCGGCGTTGACAACGTACTTGCACAGGAAAGTCCCGCGATTCGTCACGACGCCTTTGACGGCATCTCCTTCCTTTAGGAAGCCGACGACCTCAGTGCTCGTGTAGATGTCTACACCGTTCGCCGCGGCATTCTCGGCGAGGGCTATGGCGACCTCGTAGGGGTCGACGATCCCTGTCCAGGGCACGTACACGGCCGCGAGAGCGTCCCGGGCAGCGTGCGGCTCCATCTCAAATATCTTCCTGCCGCGGACGACCCTGAGACCCCTCACACCGTTGATGAATCCCTTGAGGACCACGACGTAAGGCAAGACGTACTTCAGCATGAGCGCGTAGAGCGGACCAGGAAGGAACCTCCTGAACTTTTCTAAAGTCCTAGGAGTGATCAGCCAGAGGCTGCCCACCCTTCTGTACTTGAAGTTCAGCTCGTGCGCCCACCTCTCGTACATCCTGCACCCCTTGACGTTGAGCTTCCTCTTCAGCGTGCCGCGAGGGGGTTCGACACCCGCGTGGATCATGCCGTTGTTAGCCTTGGTAGCTCCTGTAGCCACGTCGGGCGCTTTTTCGAGAAGAGCGGTCCTCAGCTGGTACCTAGAGAGCTCACGCGCAATAGCCGTCCCGACAACCCCTCCGCCTATGATCACTACATCGTAGCTGCCCGCTACCTTCCCTTTGCTCTCTTCGAAGATCTTCCTTCGCCTCTCCCCCCTCTCCTCGAGCTTCTTAGCTGGGTAGCCATCCCAGACTATCTTGTTAACAACGCCCTCAACCCCCTTGATCTTTCCCACCTCCAGCCCTACCTCCACCCACTCCTCGTAGCTCCTAACCCGCCCGTAGAGGAAGACTACGCCGTCCCTTATCTCGTAGGAGAGGTTGTAGCCCGGGTACTTGTCCAGAACCTTCCTCACCTTACCTTCAAGCTTCATAAGCTGCACCCTGAGGGCTCGAGTACCCGTTCGAGCTCTCCAAACGCCTTTTAGGTCTTGCCTTAATAACCCATGCGAGTCTCCGGCTTCGAGCGCGCTACCGCCGCGGAGAGCTTCTGCTCCGCTGTGGGGCTGAAGCCTGAAGGACAGGTCACGCCGCTAGCAGCGCTCGCGTTCTCCATCGTGAGCTAATTTCCCGAAAGTGCCGGCTTAAGTAGCTTGAAGCTGAAAACAGACATTTATTCAGGTTACCGGCAAAGAAGTTTTCGTGAGCGGTGGGGTCAGGTACGGTGTTGTGGATGTCGGTACTACTGGTGTAAAGCTGGCGGTTTACGACGAGGGTTTGTCGAGAATCTACTACGAGAGGTTGAGCGTGGGTTTCGAGAAAACAGCTGCAGGCTACGTGGAGCAGGACGCGGCTAAGCTAGCAGAGGTGGTGAAGGGCTTCGCGAGAAAAGCAAAGAGCATGGGAGCGAAGAAGCTCGGCATCTGCACGTACAGGGCTTCCGTCGTAGCGTGGAGCAAAGAGGGGCTTCCGCTCACCAACGTTGTCACGTGGATCGACGGCCGAGGGAAAGATGTTGTGGAGAGGTTGCCTAGCTACGTGAAGGTGTTGAAGCGCGTTAGCGGGACTTTGGCGCAGATCTTAAGCCCCGATTCCCCAGCTGTGCTGATGAGGTGGATTCTCGACCACGTGGAGGGGCTTCGGGAGAAAGTTGAGCGAGGCGAAGCCTACCTCTGGACGGTGGACTCCTACATACTCTACACGCTCACGGGGAGGTTCCGCTCGGACGCGACAAACGCCGCGTTAACGGGGTTGGTCCACCCGAAGAACCTCGAGGGGATCGACGTAGTGTTCAGCCTTTTGAAGCTCCCCAGGAAGGCGCCGGAGGTCGTCGACAACGTGGTTGAAGCCGGGAGCTTCGAAGGGCTCGACGTATCAGTGGTGATAGCAGACCAGCAGGCAGCCTCCGTGGCTGTGGGAGCTCTGAGTGAAGGGATCATCGAGAGCGTCCACGGCACCGGCTCGTTCGTCGAGCAGTGCACGGGATGGCTCGCGATGGTCGGCGGCGGCCTGGTTCCCCTCATCATCGTCAGCCTCGACGGGCGGCGGGTCTATGGCGTGGAAGGGTTCATCCGTACAACGGGCTCGATAGTCGAGTGGTTGCGGGAGGTAGGCTTATTCTCGAGCTACGAGGAGATGGAGGAGCTTGCCGCGAGGGCCGGTAGGGGAGCGCTCATCGTTCCAGCCTACGGGGGTTTCAGGTGCCCCCGCGCTCCCGACGTTAGAGGACTGGTTTGCGGCCTCAGCCTCGGCGTGAGGCGCGGGGAAGTGGTAGCCGGTCTCGCTTGGGGTGTAGCGCTCCACATCGCCTACATCGTGCGGGAGATTTGGAGGAGGGTAGGCGCGTCCCGCGAGCCCCTATGGGCTTCCGGCGGGTACTCGCGCTCAGATTTCTTCCTCCAAGCGCTCGCCGATGTGACGGGCTTGAGGGTTGCGAGACCGGTCGACGTGGAGAGCAGCTGCAGAGGTGTGGCGAAGCTACTCGCCTTCGCGGACGGTAGGATTTCCCGACGCGAGCTGGAGGAGCCCCCGCCAACTGGGAAGGTTTTTGAACCTCGCGTAGAAGCGGGGGAGCGGGAGCACCTGATTGAAAAGTACAGGGAGCTGCTTGGGGTGCTGAGGAGATGGGAGAAAAACCCGTTCCTCTCCGGGACTTTCTGAAGAACGTAGAGGAAGCTGTCAACGGCAGGGTGGCGACCGACGCGGATACCCTTAGGCTCTACAGCCGCGACTACTGGCCACTAGCTCTTCTGAAGGAGGTCAGGGGCGAAGAGCTCCCCAAACCCCTCGCGGTAGCATGGCCGGAAAGCGTAGAGGAGGTGATCCAGCTGGTAAAGCTGTGCAACGAGTACAAGGTCCCCTTCGCCCCCTACGCGGGCGGCTCCGGGGTCATAGGCGGCACGATGTGCGAGGGCTGCTTAGTGATCGACGTAAAGAGGATGAACCGCGTGCTGCATTTCTCGGAGGAGGACGCCCTAGTCGTCGCGGAGAGCGGCGTGCTACTCAGGAAGCTGGAGGAGTTCCTTAACGAAAAGGGTTTCACCTTGAGGCACATACCGCAATCCTACCCCGAAGCGGCCCTCGGGGGTCTCATCGCAACGATGAGCACGGGGCAGTTCAGCACGAAGTACGGGGGGATCGAGGAGCTCCTGCTGGACCTGGAGGCGGTGGCGCCAGACGGCGGGTTGATACCGATGCGCAAGAACCTCGTCCCGAGGGCCGCCACAGGCCCCGACCTCAAGAGACTCCTAGTGGGGAGCGAGGGTCAACTAGGTGTGATAACGAAAGCCGCGCTGAAAGCGTTCCCCTTGCCCTCTCACAGCTGGAATCGCGCTTACGCTTTCCCCAGCTTTGAGGCCGGGCTCAAGGCCATGAGGGAGATCATGCTGGCTTGGGCCACGCCCGCTGTCGCCAGGCTGTACGACAAGGACGACAGCGCAGCGAGGTTCCACGACGCGCGCGACCTGCTGCTGCTCGTCGTGGAGGAGAGCGAGGAAGAGCTCCTGAAAGCTAAAGTCTCAGTGGTAGAAAGGGTGGTTGCGAAGCACGGTGGGGTGGACGTCGGGGAGGAGTATGTGGAGAAGTGGTTGAAGACGAGGTTCGACGTGATCAGTGAGCTGAAGAAGCTCGTCGTCCCCCTCGGCCTCTGGTTCGACACGATAGAGACTGCAGCCACGTGGAGCAACCTACCCAGAGTCTACCGCGAGTTCAAGAAGCGCGTGAAAGCCATCAAGGGGGTCTACGCGGTGCTAGCTCACGCGTCCCACTTCTACACGACCGGCGCATGCATCTACTTCACGCTGACGTACGAAGCCAGCGAGGAGGTTTACTGGAGGACGTGGCGCGAAGCCATGCGAACACTCCTCGAGACGGGAGCAACAATCAGCCACCATCACGGCATCGGGCTGCTGCGGAAGGAATGGGTAGGGGAGGAGCTCGGAGCTGCTCTAAACTACCTGAAGAGAGTGAAGAAAGCCCTCGACCCCCTTGGAGTCGGCAACCCCGGCAAGTGGCTCGGGTGAAAGGGAGTGGTCAGCCTCACCGTCCTGAAAGCCGTCAAGGTGACGCCGACCCTTCTCGCGCGCTTCGCGCTACTCCCCTTCAGGAAGATCCAGAACCCCTGCCTCTACTGCCCGGGCATCTGCCTCGCGAGCTGCCCCACTTTCCTGGAAAGCGGCAACCTAGCGCTAAGCCCCCTTGGGTACTCGAGGAACCCCGCTCTCTGGGAGGAGAAGTGCGCTAAGTGCTGGCGCTGCACGCTCGAATGCCCCCTCGGCTACGCGCTACCCGAAGCCTTCGGAAAACCCGTAAAAGTAGAGGTCGAGCTCGTGAAAAGAGGAACACCGCTGCTCGTCTCTGTAGAAGGTCTAGACATGGAGTACGCCGAAAAACTGTCCACGCGCTTAGGGGCGGGCCTGGCGGAGGTGAAAGGCTTAGACGCAAGGTACACTAGGGGAGGACCCCTCGACGAGAACTCCTTCAAAAAAGTCAAGGAGAAGCTAGCCGCCTCCGCAAGGGCGCTTGCTCTCTCGCCCGAAGCAGCCCACGCCCTAGGGCTGGAATTCCTCCCACTCCACTTTCCCGAGCTCGGCATCAAGATCGACTACGAAGGTGCAGTGCATGTACCCTGCTTGCTCAGGAGCATAGAAGCCGAAATTATCGAATCCCTAAGAAAAGCGGGAGCGAAAATCACCGGAGTGGACAAAGACAGCTGTTTAAAGGCGAAACCGAGAGAACAGATCCTCTACCTCTGCCCGCGAGCCAGGCAGCTGGGGCTCCCCTCGATCTACGACCTAGTTACAACATAACCACCACCCAGCTTGCTTCGGCTCCCCACCTAGATTTAGCTGCAATAACCGCGCGCGCAAAAGTTACCACGACACCGCACCGCGCGAAAACAAGCCCTACAAGCGCACGCTACCCCACGAACCAGCATTCATAGATGGTCGAAAAAGCTCGATAAAGACTTTTCAGAGCACTTTGAAAGTGTACAAAATAGTGACACTTTTTTGATGTAACAACATAACTCTAATAGAATAAGTCTTTCCTGAGAGAAGTTTTTCATATCCTAGCGCGCGCTCTTGCTCGAGGCAGTAAACAACAATAACGCTAAGAAGGTTGAAGAACTTTCTTTTGAAAGGTGCCAACCGCTCGCAAGTGGCAGAGATTTTGATCAAAGAAGGCGCGGATGTAAACGCGAAAGACGGGAACGGTGCCACTCCGCTGCACCCTGCGGCCATGCAGGGCCACTTGGAGATCATTGAACAGCTGCTCAACGCTGGGGTTGAAGTGGTCGCGAGCGGACGAGACGAAGCAGTGAAGCTCCTAGTCCAGAACGATGCCGATATTGACGCAAAAGACGAGTACAAACGCACCCCATTGCACTTCGCGGTTTACGAAGGTCGCCTGGATACAGCTGAGCTGCTGATCGAGCTTGGAGCAAACGTTAACGCGAGAGACTGGATCGGGTTCACGCCCCTACACTACGCGTCGAGCTCTTGCTCGAACACGAAGCGGAGGTAAACGTCAGATGCGTCGGCGGGCTAACTCCGTTACACCTTGCTGCTCAAGGGAGGTGAGCCAGGATCGTTAGCATCCTCCTTGAGGGCGGCGCCTACCCGCACGCTGTGGATGATGAGGGAGAAACACCGGCAGACGCTGCTGAGGAACAAGGCTACGAGAGTATCGCGGAGCTCATCAGAAACTGGGAGGAACCAATCGAAGAAGACAACGGCTAACACCATACGAGAACGCTTTGTCCTAGCGTACTATTTCGCGTGCGAGCAAAGCTTAATTCACGGCAGCAGTTACGAGCGCGTGAGTGTAGCGAGTGCACCGAGTGACTTCGACCTACTGCGAGCCTACATAGAATCACGTGGAACCGCTGTAGTGGACGCGGAGGGCTTGATGGCTGTAGCGCAAAAGCTAGCGAGCGGACAGAAACTTAACTGGGGAAAGAGCCGCTTAGCTATCTTGGTGTGGCACTTAGGGCTCGCGCGAGCCGCTCTCGAAGGGAGAAAAGCGATCCTGCTGGCCACGCAGTCTACAGCGCGGATCGCGGCGGGGGAACGCATGCTGCTTGCTGTGAGAGTTGCGAGGTGGACCCCAATGCGTATCCTCGTAAGATACCTAGCCGAGCGGGGGCCCGCGACGGTCGAAGAGCTAGTGGCCGAGCTAGGCACGCGGTCGCTGGAGACCACGAGACGCTACCTGCCGGTGCTCCAGCTCGCCTACAAGCTGGGGAGGCCTGTGGCAAGGCCCTTCAACAGGCACGTCGTGAGCGCGGTGCTCTTCATACTGGGATCGGAGCTCGGTCTCCTGGATGTGGATGGAGGTAGAGCGGAGCCGACGGAGCTGGCGCTCGAGCTCACGTGGGAGCCCGAAATCGAGGTCGTGAAAACAGCGCCGAGCGTCCCCTTAGCGCTGGCCGCAGCAGCATGCTCGCTCGCATCCACCGCTAAACCCTACCTCATCTCACCGTGGATCGACCCAGAAGTTGCGAGAGCACTAGCGCAGCTGCTACGTGGAGGCATCATCATCTCGAGACCGCCGAAAAACGGCAAGCATATAGAAGCGCTCGCCGCGCTAGCCGAGCGTTGCGAGGTTCGCGTCTACGAGAGACTTCACACTAAGCTCGCCCTAGGCAGCGGGGCTGTAGTCACGAGCGCAAACATGACGATAAGTAGCCTCCTACACAACTTGGAAACAGGAGTCTACTACCGCAAAACCCCTAAACCCCTACGCGAGCACGCCGAAGAGATAGCGGCAACAGCGAGAGAGTGGCGGGAAGCGTAAACCGCTACCTCTGTGTTGCAGGGACCTCCACAATCTCGATCCCCTGCTCGGGCCGTATCCGCGAGCTCCCTCGGAGCTCTCCTGCAAACAATCATGGGCTTTGCGAGCCTCCCGCTGTGCCTGTAGTAGAGGCGCCTGTAAGTAACAGCCTGCCCTATTGCCGCGTAGTTCAACTCCTTTTCAACCTCAACCACATACTCGCTGCAGCTCCTCGCGTGCAAGAGCGCGTCTGCAGAAAAACCTCCCCAACGGGTACTCGGTCACAACCCTATCGAACTCCTCCCCCTGAAGCTTGAGGAAGTCCTTCAGGATCTCCGCCTTCACCGAGGTCAGCGGCTTCGACTCGACCGGCTTGGGCAGTCTCGACGACGCGCAAACGTTCACCAGCAGGCATGGGTAGCATTGCGACCTCGCTAAATCCTTCGCACAGTACCCCATGATCGAGACCCTAGACACCACGTAATCGTACTTCATTGGGTCCTCCGGGTTGACGCGCTTCAAGAAAACAGTTGCCTCCAAAATCCCCCACTAATCGAGAGGTACACGGAGCCCGAAAGCCCTAACCAAGGCCCTTTGAAGCCCTTCGTCGAGCGAGTGCCTCTTATCGATGAAGGTCCACAACCCCAAGTCGGGGTACAGTCTAACAAGCCACCTAAAAAAGAGGCTAAACCTCTTCAACGTGCGCGCGGCGAAAAGCTCTCTGCATTCTGCGTGAGGGTGATGCACGAGACCGGGTTGCTCAAGGTGAAGGACCCGGAGAACTTGGGTTTGCCTGTGAACCGGCAGATCTCCCGCTTAACCGTCTACACGGGCTTGCTCAGAGGAGTCGAATACATGACCGTATGCTCGAAGC
>Ga0185307_1001742_pt1 | contig 11718 bp, 10 predicted proteins | sample LHCtaG_FD_128010 | JGI IMG/M metagenome (GOLD analysis project Ga0185307, IMG submission 128010) | Hot spring microbial communities from Little Hot Creek, USA to study Microbial Dark Matter (Phase II) - LHC4sed_matched (SPADES... | ecosystem: Environmental > Aquatic > Thermal springs > Hot... | reverse complement strand
CATCAAACTTCGCTGACCATTTTGAAAAGAAATTTTTACGGATACTGTCGAGGTCGCTCAATGCAACCTCTTTCTTTCTAGACAGTTTCAGCATGGTCGCTATGAAATTTATCATAATACATCTAGCGAAGTCTTCGGCGAAGGAGACCTTTCTTACTATGTTAATTTCATCTGCATCCCGAGCTACACTCATCCTACTCCTCCAAAACTCTACGGCACGTTCAAGCTTTTCTCTTAGATCTTCTGTATCTGGATAGAAGGTATAGAGCGCTAAGGGCAGGCCGTTAAAGACGGAGCTGAGAAAGGCATTGAGTTCGCTTACTTCCCCACGATTTAGACGCATATTCTTAAGGATACTCCGCTCTTCAGGGCTCATCGCAACTACTTTCGCCTTGAGAAATTTACACTCACCTTTCATACCCAGCGGCTTGATATCGAGTATCGGTGTAACCTCTCTATCCTCGACTAGGTGGATCGTTAGGGTTTTCGTAACATTTTTAACGTATGGTTCACTGTTGTAAATTTTAAGCCTAACGTTACTTATTAGTGACAGCACACTTAACAACTCTCTAAGAGCCGTGAGTGTTAGGGATGGCATGAAGTTTATGCCATGACTCAGGTCTAAATGCACAGTGATTTCATCGCCACTCTCTAAGAAAACCTTCGACAGTTCAAATAAGACGTATGCGTAGAAGTCGCTCAAACTTCCATCAAATTTAATGAAGCCACCATCAACGTTGAACCTTCCCACGCCAGGGGCTATCAAAATCTCTACGTTATTATTCTTCAAGTCGATGCCAAGATCTTTACCTATGAACTCACTATACATGGAGTGAACCCGGCTCAACAGTTCATCGTAAGAAGAGATAAACCTATTGACGACTGTATCTAAAACTATTATCAACACCCGGTCAGGTTTAGGCTCTACACAGTCAAGAAGAATTGGAAGTGAAGAACGGCTTTCAAGAGTCCTATTCTCATGGATGTATTTAACAGAATCCCAACCAGGTTTCCAAGGATTACCCCATGTAGCAATAAGAATAGAGTTCATAACAGCGTCCTAATACTAAATAAGTTCGATATAATTATTTTCAAATGACAACGGTTTCTGTAATCTTATATTAAAAGACCCCTCAAAGGAAGGCACACAAATTAAAGGGATGTACGGTTGAGCCTCTAATCACTTACTATGAGTCCAGTTAAATTATTCACACATCGCTACGCTTTTTGATGCGGAGGGATGAGAATAATCTTTATTCGAATTCCTGAGCTTTTGTAAGATGGACTATATTCTAAAGTAATTATGCACTTTAGGCGGTTAGGAGTGGAATGAAAGTACCATACCCTAACTTGCCTCCTACATCCGATAGACCGCGCCTGTAGAGTTCGGTCAAACTAACTTGCTCAAGTTTAGCTAGAAGCGAAGATCCATGTGTAAGTGATGCATACATGGGTTTTCTGATCCTCCCATGAAGGTCAAACCCAGTTCCCAGAATATCGATACGCCCAGCAAGTAATTCTACACGAATACCACTTATTGAAAATCTAGGTCTACTCGTTGAGACAACTGGCGTCAAATTGACTGGTGGGGTCTTCATAAGTGCAGGGCTTACCATATATATGAGGCACTCCTTTTCCGATGAGACCTTCTCAACGATTTCCTTGACCCCTTCCTCTAGATACCTTTTCTCTTCCATCCTGATTTGTACGGTTCTACCCTCTCCTCCTAAGCGCATGACATACCGTTCTGTGGGGGAGAGCCCATTCAATGCCGTTGTTCCATAAACATCCATAGCTATACTTACTTTACGTCCACTAAACGTTGACAAATAATCAATAAACTCGGCAGAGTATAGAAGACCGCGTCTAACAGTTTTAGTAGACCTTTCAAGCCCTATTCCAACGCTTTCTACTTTCTTTAAGCGAACGATGAGTGGTTCAAGAATCTCTCTCAAGACGGTAGCTTTACGAACTGCTTCTTCGAGGCTTAATTCCCTAAACGTTTTATTAAGGTCGGTAAGTTTTATGAACCCTTCTTCAAAAGGCGTATAGACTTCGTAGTCAACAAGCAAATAAGGTCCCCTGAAGCACGCCCCCTTGTCTAACCTTAGAACTTGAATCAGAGAGTCTTCCCAGCCGACGAAATCCTTCGGTGTAGCTGATATCCCCTTATCAAGTAGTAACGTTGCCAGGCAACCTGCAATAGTCGAGGGTAAAGGGAGGGGGAGGGTTTTCGCAAGAGTTTGAGGACCACGCACAGTGGGTGTGAATTCCATGTGGCCACGAAACATTAAGAGGTCGTTTGGCTCAAACAATACGGAACCTACGTGTATCATAAATCTCGACCCCTCAATGCGACTACGACAACCTGAAGGGCGTACGCTATTTGCTCAAGCAATGTTTTACATTCTTCAGCATCAAATACCACGTATCCCGCCAACTCTTTAAGTTCAGAGGCTAATAACTTTGCCGTAGGTTTCGCATACTTGACTGTCAAGTTCCTGTCCAATAAGTAGTCAAGTAAGTTTTCGAGCGATTCAAACGCCCTAAATCGTTGCATCTCTCCTACATATCTTCCCGTCTCCCTTATTAGGTCATACACTAACGAGCGGGAGAATGGGCCGTTTTCGATGCCATTAACGAGCGTCATTAGTAGCCTTACGGGCTTCTCGAAAGATAGAGGTATCGTTGACTTAACTTTCACACCCCCTCCTCTCGGACAGTAAACCAGTGTGAGAACGTCCTTGGGCTTGCTGAGCGCTTCGTGAGTTACATGCACCTTTTTCGCTGATTTAAGGAATTCATACGACAACCTCAGTAGTTGGCTCATTGGATATTTGAAGTGACCGAAAACGACCGAATAAGAGCGTGATGCCTTGCCGAGCGACATGAAGTACCCGTTTCCCAATCTGTGGAAGCCACGGTGCTCTAAATCGCCAACGCTGTAGTACTTCCTAGTCTTATACACCAAGTCCAAGGCAAAGATCGAGGGCACGAACGCTAAGAAATCATCACCGCCAGCATAAATGACCATGCCCTCCGCCTCTTTTTGAACAACTTCGATGTCTCTAAGCGACATAATCATCAACTCCCTGCTCAACGTAGCATGGTATGCGGGAGTTACTGGCACTTCGCCCTCTCTACGGATTTTAGAAAGTAGCTCACAGACATCTTTGGTGGCTCTCTTTATTTCTTCTTCTGGAACCCCTTGAAGTTCTGAACGAAGGATGCGCTCCACCACATGCACGTTACCATTGGTACCCTCTATGAGAAGCTTGGCGAACTTCTTCGCCCCTTGATCCGGGATAGCCTCCATGGAATTAGCTAAAAGTTCAATGTAATCTACGCCTATGGTTTCTCTATTCAAACGACCAGCGAATAACATCCCTACATTATCACCGTCTGCTCGCACGATGGCGTAATAAGTGTTAATCCTGGTGAAAACTGGGTCTAACACGCTCCGTACAGACTCTTCCACGGCTCTTCTAAGCCTCTCGACCTTTCTTCTAACATCCATTTCTTCAGGAAAGAGTATGTCCTCTGCGTAAGACCGTAGATGGTCTTCTACTTCCTTTTTTCCTCTTTTTTCAAGCCGATTCGCTAACTCTTCGCTGACCTCTCTCAAAGCATCCCTAGTACGTGTATCGTTCAGTGCTTCCATAAATCCTCGTATGAATGGGTAGGTGGCGACGAATGCCGTTGTAAGAAAGCTTGGAGGTACCGCCTTGTATCCTATCAACTTTTCCGCGACTCTTCCAAAAATTGCAGGATGGGTGGCTAATCTTTTAATGAGGCAGTAAGGGCATAAGTGCTCTCCGAGATCTAAATACACCTGAAATTCTTGAGGAACCATTTTAGAGTAACGCTCTTCTTCGTACGGTATGTCCAGAACTGATGGAAACTTTCCACAAACCGTACACGCACGATACCCTTCTCCGCTCCTCCACATGTCTTCGGTCGTTTCCGTCAGATTCGTGAAACAAGAGGGGTGAATTTTAACGGGTTTTATCGACTCAAAATTATCATTCAACCTCTTGAAAGTGTTGCAATAGTATAATCGTTCTTCTTTTCTTTCTTCATCACTCAACCCTTCTGGAACAGAAATTACAATAACGCGCATGACAAGTGGTGGGCTGTCTTCCACTCGGTACCTATCCGCTTTCTCCATCGCTTCCCTTAATCTCTCCTTCAACTCTCCCTCGATTCTGAGCCTCTCCACCCTCTCCTTCAAGGCGTTAACCAACTCCTTCCAACAACTTACGTACTTATCGTAAAAGTACTCGACGAGTTTACCTTCATCGCGTATTTCCCTACCTAGCAATTGAGACAGTACTTCATATGGAGGGAGCATCAAGTCAACGGTAGCGGGGATGACAGCGTACTGAGGCCAGTCTTTAAAGCCTGCGTATTCCTTCGCGATCTCCTCAAGCCCTTTTCGTATACCTTCAGGCACTTTTTCTTCTTCAAGCCAACGCAAGAGCAAGTTGTAGTAAAACGGATTATGCCTCGCAGTTGGTCTTATGAGAACATCAGGTCCTATACGTTTGATTAACTCTTCCATAGTTTTGAATAAAAGCGATGAAGCGAGCCAACTGCTAAACCAGAGGTCACGTAGTTTTCTGGAGGCACTTATGAAGTCTTGAACACCAGCGAGGTCTATTCTCACGAGTAAACCCTTAGGATGCAACTCTCCCTTCTCAGCCATCGCGTCCAAACACAGCCAGTTGATGACTGCGGCACAAGCATAGACGTGATCGAATACCGTGTGCGTCGGCGTTCTCGTGTCAGCTGGACTAGGCGAACAAGCGACTTTCTCATAAAACGTCGGTTCGTAAATTGCGTAGAAAAGATTATATTTTAAACTCAGGTTATCTACCGCTTTCCACGCATCGGAAAGTGTCTCTATGAATTTGGTTAACTTCGCATCTTCTAGCTTTGGGGTCTCTGATATGAGGTCTCCGGAGAAGGGATTAAGTAGATATACTCTCTTAACTTCGAATATGGCGAGTTTTTTGTATTCCTCCCCCAGTTCATGAAGTTCCGATATCTGCCAGCGATCGAATGCAGAAGCCAGTGTATCGGATTTTTTGATGATTTCTTGAGCAATCGTGGCTTTTTTCTTGACTTCTTTACTAACCTCTGCCACTAGTCCCTCTTTTTCCGGGTATCCATTTAAGTAATCTGCCATATCTTCTGAAAACACACTAGTACGGATTGCAAAAGATGCACGTTCGTGGGCCCTCTTAAGCCTCCTCCTCTCAGCGGCCTTGATACTATCTTCGCTCAGACCAGTCTTCCATCCATCTTTCAATAGTCCTGCCATAATCCAAGCCTTATGAGGGGGATCGTGCGTAAGTGCTCCCACTTTCCACCAAAAGAAGTCTTCACGCAAATTCTGAGTGGAATTCACTCAGATACCCCCATACGCAGGCTCCTCAATCTAAACCTACCGTAGCCTATGCTAGTCTTGCCTCCAATGCCAAGTCTCAGGGATTCAAGTATGGCTTTTCTAAACATCTCTTGCAACCTTTTGCTGACGTCTTCCGGTATAGCTACGATAAATTTAAAGACTGTTTCGGGTGCAACTGTTAGGTAGACCACTGGAGAAGGCTCGACCTCATGTTCTTCTAGGAAGTCCCTACCTCCCCTTACGTAATGTGGGGTAAGGACGTCTGGATATAGCAGATACCCGTTTCTGCCAGCTTCTATGGGATAGCTGTCATGAAATATACAAACCCCTGCCCTTTCTATGTTTCCAAATAGATAATTCTCCGCTTCCTTTTCGTCATCGCCGAAAAGGGCGAGCCAAGCCGATCGTATAATACCTTTAATACTAGACCCGGGAATTATAGGGGCATTTAAGTGAGAATCAAACTCGAGTCCGACTTCAAACGGTATAATGCCAAAGGGTTGAGATACACCGAAAAGCCCCCGCTCCTCTAATTTCGCTTCAAACGATATAACCTCATGTTTCGTGTACTTATATGCTTGCTCAACATCATCGAGTAATCTCCTAGTTCTCTGGCAAATGACGTCAGCTTGTTCTTTAAGCAACCTTACCAGCTTCTTAAGCAATTGATTCTTCAATTCAGGTAATTGCATCTCCAATTTAGGCGTCTTATTAGGAACTAGTAGATCTTTCCACCTTTCCATTAGAAAATAATGGAAATAGCTGAAAGCATTACATTCTTTAAGAAGGAGAACTTCTACAGTCATTGCTTCACCCCATAGATTTGCTTAAGCTTAATCCAAGCATCAATGAACGCTTTACTTATACGTTCAGGAGAAATGATTATTTTTTCAAATTTTTGTTTTTTTGTGCTATAATGATATAGCGTACTATTCCAATCCTTTGATAGGAATCCATACATGCTAATAACCCACAAATTCTTTCTCAAACGTTTAATAGGCTTTATAGATATAGCGCTAATCCGTCTGCCCAATTCATCGTCTAACCAGTAGCCGGTCTTTTTGCCTTTGTGCTCTTGACCGCGTGGTAAGCCCATGATCCACGTCTCCCAAATAGAGTCGGGCACATCAACTTCCTTTCCGTCGATGAGCTTCCAGAAGGTTTTCATGGTTGAGTAGCCAATTACCGTAAGGAGTTTCATAGCTTCATAGTCTTCAAATCTAAATAGCTGAAAAGCATTTCTCTCATTAGCTGTCACCTCCGGTATCGATAACGTAAAAACGTTCAGATTAAATGGTCTTATACACTCCGGAGGGTTACCAGGTTCGCTTAGCAACGGGTAGTCTGATACTTCACTAAGGCTCACAGTATCCTTTACTCTCAGGACTCTCTGGGCATCGGATAAAGACTCTTCCACTAGTTGGTGAAGGAGGATACCCACATCCTTGAGGTCATTCGTTTTCATAATCTTATTTACTAGATCCTCATATTCTTGAAACTCTTTATTCATTTCAATTTGTAAGAATGAAAGGCTACCAAAGCCCCGTCTAGTAATCGCCCCTATTCCTCCAAATATTAAAGAGAGTAGGAAAGATGAAATCGCAATAGAGCATTCCTCACGACCTACGTCAATTGAAGGGCGCTTCAGTAATTCTATGGTAATCTTAAGGTCACCCGGTTTATAGCATGATATTCTCTCAGCTAATCGATCTTCACCCTCTCTCGCCAGTAGAAGAAGGGATAATCTAGGTGGAAGAGGTGAAATCCTAGGTGAAGGCGGAGCCCATTGCAGAAGCGCATTAGGTATTGTAGTTAACTGTAACCTTCGTTGTCGCCATTCTTTTATGGCTCGAGCCTCTACTGGTCTTGCCCTGCCGTCCACTGAAACATGAATTATAAATTTTGACGCTTGATTTATTGAGCCTAAAAGATTTTCCGTTATTTGTTGAACTTTTTCCATATCATACTTTCCGCCTTTCCATAAGGCTCCACCTAATAGCGCCCTTAACCACCATCTCCAAAGACCCTTAAATGACTGAGCTCTCGGTCGTTCCCACAGTTCGAGCTCGCTGGAGTATGATGCTGCATTAAAGCCACCCGGAATTGTATAGGTTAAGTTTTCCATCTTAAGTTCAACTATATGTAATGTCATGTCATTTCACAACCTTCTCTAAACGTTGCCTCACATAATTTTTTGAGCTCAAGGAGGTATGACGTTAATAAGTCAAGCGCGTACATATGTTCAAAGAAATCGATTTCTATGAGCTCACGTAGGCATCTACGTGGATCTTCGAGGTCGCTTTTTATGAACCCGAGCTGTTTTAACCTTTTCAACGCTAGGTAAAGGATGGCGGCGTACGCAACCTCCTCTAAGTCTAAATGCTTAGGCAGTCCTTCCTCTCCCTCGAAAACTGTTTTAAATGTTCTGACGTTATCCTCCCCTCCTTTTGCTAAGTAAAACGTGAATGTAGAAGCCACCCCTCCCGACCATATATAGGTTAGGGCTTCCCGTGTCCGCGTCCTTATTTTAGCCCCTAAATCTTTATCTTTAGGATGGCCTTTTAGAAGTCTAAAGAGTCGTTCAAAGTCTCCAGTTGCGGCATAAACAGAGTTCTCACCTAGAAGATACATAGCCTCTTCACCACTTAACAACGCATAACTCTCATTTCCATTAATCCACGACCTATCGTTTCATGTCCTCCGAAAACGACGTATCCCTTACGTTTATTGAATAATTCATCTTCGACAATACTTTTGATCTTATCAGCACTAGACTCTCTCTCTTGTTTAGATATCCTAGCTCTCGAATACATAAAGCATGTTGCGAATAGCGTTTCAATGGGCAATTCTTCTTCCGTCCATAATGCACCAGGCTCAACTGTTTTAGTGTCTCGTACAAGGCGTATCCTCGCTCGACGGAAAATGCTTCGCTCAATTAACGGACGTAAAATGTCGTCGTGGACTACTACAAGACGCCAAGGATCTTCAAGAAATAATTGATTTGCTACTTGTTCGAGCTCTTTACACTCAATGGGTTCAAGTTTAAATTCTTCATTAAGGATTATAGTAGGTTTTTCTCCAAAAGAAAGCCCACCTCTCCCAATGGGCGAGACCAAAATCTGCTCTCGTTTAAGTTGTTCCATTTTCTTTAGCAAGTCTTCATTGATTAACCCTTCGACTTTGACGCTTGCAATATCCGTTAGTCGTTTAAATCTCTTAAGAAGTAAGCTGGAGGTAACGATAGCCCATATGCCTCTTAAACTTCTAGCGGGAATTGCCAGCAGATGTCCGTCAAGTACAGCAAGAGCACCAGCATATTGCTCTACCTCCATAGGACTTGATCCAAATATTATCTTTGCGTTTTCTTCATTAAAGCATCCTCTAAGAGCACCTTTAAGGCTACTGGCGGGAACCATAGGTAAGTTAAGCCCATCTCTGGCTATGGGTAAGTCTACTACGCCTACTACTCTTCCAATGCCAATATGCAAAGGGCTTAGAACCCTCATGAGAATTAAGGAATGTTGTTCATAGGTTCCTATTTTTAACTCCAACTTCATATCCCCTATAATTACTATTTAATTATACCGCTATATATGTCATGCTATTCAATTTAATTCTACTTTATCAATGAAGAATATAGTGTTTTAATAGAGTCTGAAGCATGGAAAAGTGCAACCTTCTTAATAAGAGGGAAATCTTATAAGAATTGAGTTAGCATTAGAACCTTACACGACCGATCTTCGGGCTATGATAGAGTGCGGTAAAATAACACTGCTGTTCTTTCAATTCTCTCTTTAGATGCATCATTCTAGGAGGGCCTCTCGGAGCGGCTAGGAGGCTTGCAGCTTTCAATTCTCTCTTTAGATGCATCCATCAGCAATTCACCTCCCTAGCAACCCTTCACTTCTTTTCTTTCAATTCTCTCTTTAGATGCATCAGAACCAGTATAAATGCCAGTATCTCGTCGATACGGACTTTCAATTCTCTCTTTAGATGCATCAGTGTTTACGAGAAGCTTCACCTTCACATGGGCAACCCTCTTTCAATTCTCTCTTTAGATGCATCCTGGTCTTGGTGGTGCTAGGATTGGTGAAAAGCTCATCTTTCAATTCTCTCTTTAGATGCATCAGGGGGATTGGGAGGGCTTATACTTTTTCCTCCCCCGCTTTTCCACTTTCAATTCTCTCTTTAGATGCATCATGCCTGCCCCCCTCAGCCGTAGCCGCCGGCGCGCCTACTTTCAATTCTCTCTTTAGATGCATCTAATAACCGGTGTTGAAGTACAAGAAATGGGTAAATATGGCTTTCAATTCTCTCTTTAGATGCATCGGCGAAGCTGTCGTATCACCGTTAGCTGTCCTTGTAGCACTCTTTCAATTCTCTCTTTAGATGCATCTAAAAAGACTATGTGAACAATACGGAATCCCGTTAGAAGTCTTTCAATTCTCTCTTTAGATGCATCAGCATACATAATAGACGCAAAATACTACGACATGATAGTCTTTCAATTCTCTCTTTAGATGCATCATAAAGGATGACCTTGGGGCTTGGAGGCAGGAGATGATGATCATCTTTCAATTCTCTCTTTAGATGCATCCAATATCCACATGGGATGGAGAATACCTAATAGACCTTTCAATTCTCTCTTTAGATGCATCGGTAGAGGTGGATTTGTTTAGAGAAGGCGATTGTTAGAAGCTTTCAATTCTCTCTTTAGATGCATCGAAGAGAAGGCTGAAATTGAAAAGGTTAGAACTATTAGAACTTTCAATTCTCTCTTTAGATGCATCAGAAGATTTACGGGAGGTGTTGAGAAGTTGGCTTTTATTGCTTTCAATTCTCTCTTTAGATGCATCTGGGTATAGCAGACCAGCCGGTACGCCTTTGACTACGACTCTTTCAATTCTCTCTTTAGATGCATCATAATAGTTTCATGTTTATTTATGATGTTTAAACGACTGATCTTTCAATTCTCTCTTTAGATGCATCAACGAGATATGGTGAAAACCCTTTCAAAGCCTAAGTATTGCTTTCAATTCTCTCTTTAGATGCATCGGGCGGACTCATATCCGCGAGCATCATACCGCTTTTAACTTTCAATTCTCTCTTTAGATGCATCTGAAGCAAGACTACACACCGTGACATCAGATATCATAGTCTTTCAATTCTCTCTTTAGATGCATCTGTCGGTGGTGCTCATGGCTGGCAGATCGATATCCAACAGCTTTCAATTCTCTCTTTAGATGCATCCGAAATCTATGCACCGCCAGTTACAGAAAGCGAATACTTTCAATTCTCTCTTTAGATGCATCAGCAGAAGAATAGAAATGTGGGGCAACAGATATGAACTGTACTTTCAATTCTCTCTTTAGATGCATCGGGTCTATATATGAGTGAAGAGCTGAAAGACCTATATTTGACTTTCAATTCTCTCTTTAGATGCATCTCAGGTAAGGAAAACAAAATCGGTAGACGAGATTATCTTTCAATTCTCTCTTTAGATGCATCTTATCTCGAAACCAGAGAAATGATACTTGAACTTCTAAACTTTCAATTCTCTCTTTAGATGCATCAATACCTCAGAGCAGGGTCAGGCTTTTAGGTGAAAAACGTCTTTCAATTCTCTCTTTAGATGCATCATAGTGGCTACGTATGGTATAACATGTCTAACGGTTTTAGCTTTCAATTCTCTCTTTAGATGCATCTCAAAAGGATTATCGTAAATAAGCATGTCTTGAGGGTGTCTTTCAATTCTCTCTTTAGATGCATCCAAAAAGCCCATGGGCAGGAGGTGATGGAATGATGACTTTCAATTCTCTCTTTAGATGCATCGAGAATAATTATTCTCAATTTTATGGGAAAAAAAGGGTTCTTTCAATTCTCTCTTTAGATGCATCAACCTTACGGCATTATTAAAGTATGGGATAAGAATGAGCTTTCAATTCTCTCTTTAGATGCATCGGTAGAAAACATATCTCGGCTGGAGGGTGAGGGGCTGAAAACTTTCAATTCTCTCTTTAGATGCATCATTAACCATCTACGCATTAACATTTACGAATGCTCCAATCTTTCAATTCTCTCTTTAGATGCATCAGTAATACTAGGCGGAGTGTTTCTAGCAGTGGCATATATCTTTCAATTCTCTCTTTAGATGCATCATATAGTTGTTTTAAAGAGCCTAGGGTGGGATAGGGTTCTTTCAATTCTCTCTTTAGATGCATCGATGATGAGACGGCTCAGAAGTGTTCAATATACAACACATCTTTCAATTCTCTCTTTAGATGCATCGTGTATGTCACGTTGTAATT
>Ga0185307_1001741_pt1 | contig 11721 bp, 15 predicted proteins | sample LHCtaG_FD_128010 | JGI IMG/M metagenome (GOLD analysis project Ga0185307, IMG submission 128010) | Hot spring microbial communities from Little Hot Creek, USA to study Microbial Dark Matter (Phase II) - LHC4sed_matched (SPADES... | ecosystem: Environmental > Aquatic > Thermal springs > Hot... | reverse complement strand
TCGTCTCGCCTAACCTTCCCGTCAACGTAAACCTTCCCTTGAGCTGTTATTATTTTGGCTTCCTTCCTGGTTTTTGCGATACCCAAAATGTCACGTAAAAGCAGAGTTAAAGGCAGACAGCTCTCAAGAGAATGAGGTCCCGGAGTTGGCCTCACAACCCAAACATACTCTTTCCTATGTATTGGCCAAATTCTCGGCGCTGGTTTACGCTTAAGAGTTGTTGAACCCCCTTTCTTACCCAAGTTCAGATTCCTCCGCTTTCTTGCGCCTCCTTCCAGCCCTTCTCTTTTTCTCTGGCGCCTTTTCCTCAGCTTTTTCTTCGCCCTCTTTCTTAGGCTTTTTTGCGGCTCTTTTTCTCCTTGCTGGTTTTTTCTCTTTGGGTGGTAGCTTCTCTACAACCGGAGGCTTTTCCTCAGCTGGTTTTTCTTCAACGACCTTTACCTCTTCTGAGGGTTTTTCCGCAACTTTTTCCGCAGCTTCTTTGGCTTTCTTCCGCCTTTCCAGAATCTTCTTTCGCCACTTGTCGTCAAGGTTAAGCTTTGTTATCATAACTTTTGACGGATGGATTGGAACAAAAACAGTTGAACCGTCAACCTTCTCGCGGGTTAAGCCTTCAACATAAATTCTAAACTTTTTCCTATCAACACGGGCAACCTTCCCCTCAAACCCTTTGTGGTCTCCCCTCATAACACGGACCGTGTCGCCGCTCCTTACTGGAAGACTTCTAGTTCCATAGGATTTTCTCAACTCTGGCGACAATGGGGCGGCAAAATGCTTATAGCGTATATGGTCTGGGGCTTGGAAAAGCATTTTCCTCTGTTTTGAAGGTTTTGATGTTTGAGTTATAGCTTGCATACAATTTCACCGCATTATATTATGATGCTGGCGGCACTCGCTATCCTGGGCCATCTTTCAGCAGCCTCCTTGGCCACCGGCCCGCGAATTTCAGAGCCTTTCATCTCCCCTTCCGGAGTTATTATTACTGCCGCGTTGTCTTCAAATTGAACCCAGACTCCGTCAGCTCTACGGAAGGGCATCCTTTGTCTCACAACAACTGCCTGAAAGATTTTCTTACGCATATCTGGAGTGCCATGTTTAACTGAAACTGTTATGCGGTCGCCCACGGCAGCAGAAGGCACACGCCTAAGCCTACCCTTATAACCCATAACCTGTATTAGGCGCAGTTCTCGAGCTCCAGTGTTATCTGCACATTTTAAGATGGAGCCTGCAGGCAATCCCCTTGAGATTTTTGGTCTTTGACCGATTACCCCTTTTGCAACCAGACCCCTTGTTTTAGCTTTCGCAGCCATCTTATTTTGCCTCCTCCTTCTCCACCACGACAAAGGAGACCGTCTTACTTATCGGCCGACATTCAGCTATTACGACACGGTCGCCCTCTTTCGCGTCTATACATGGCGGGTTATGGGATGGAATGCGGCTGCGTCGCCTCTCATACCTCATGAACTTTGGAACATATTTCAAATAGTCATGGCGCACTATGACAGTTTTATCCATTTTTGCGCTTACAACAACGCCTTCTAATATGCGGCCTCTTATTGGAAGATTTCCATGGAATGGGCAGTTGCGGTCATTGCAGGTCTTCTTAGGCTTCTTAAAGGTTAGCGCCATCACCAAAGCCTCCTAATTCGTTTTTTGAGGCGATCTTCAGGTCTTCCAACAAGAAGCTTACCATCAATTTCGACAACGGTTCCGTCGGAAAACTTGAAATGGAAAACAGAAGAATCTTTTACAACAATTTTCTTTTTGCCATTATGAAGTATGATAAACGTGTTCCGCGTCTCGTCGATTACTTTGCCACGTAACCCAACACAGCCGCGGTGGGTACTTCTTGCAACCTTTGCTTCAGTTCCAATGAACTCGTAGCGTATTATGTCTGGCGTTACCTTCACTTGCCTCTCCTCTCCTTGACTTTTGCTGTTTTAACTTCAAGTTTTTGCTCATTTTCTACGGTTAGTATTCTGGCGATTGCTCTCCGCAGTTCCTTTATCCTTGCAGGGTTTTCCACGGTGCCGCCGGCCTTAACCATAGTTTTAAGCCTAAGGAGCTCTGTCCTGAACTCGTTAAGCTTTTTACGCCTCTCTTCTGGGGACATTTCCCTTATTTCTTTAATCCTGATTATGGGCATCTACTCGGCTGCCTCCTCCGTCTCCCCTTCATTTTCGCCGCTTGTTCCTTCAGTCTCTTCTGCTGAAGCCTCCTCTACAGCCTCTTCGAGCTTTTCTTCTGCTGGCGGAGCCTCAACTATTTGGATTTTATCTGGAAACTTGGCTTCTGGAGGCATTATTCTAACTTTAACGCCGTAAATGCCCGGTTTAAGCTGGACGTGAACCTCTGCTTTTCGCATATACTTTAGGGCGGGGTCTCCGCATTTTGGCAGGTAGCCACTTCTAAACTTTTCATATCTTGCTCGCTCAGTTCGCAGTTTCCCGCTGATAATTATCTCTACCCCTAAAGCCCCAGCTTCCATAACTTGGTTTAGAGCCCAAAAGCCCGCGCGTCTAAAATGTACACCTCTTTGTAGGGCTGAGGCTATGCGTGTGGCGACAATATACGGGTTTAACTCTGGAACCTCAATTTCGGAGACTGAAATTTGCGGGTTCGGAACCTTGAATTTCTCCTCTAGTATTTTTGCCAGCTCCCTTATGGTCTCGCCGCTTCTCCCTATCACGAGTCCAGGGCGCATGGCATAAATGACTATATGAGTCCCAAGCGGGGTTTCTGAAATGTTTACCCCGCCATAACCAGCCTTCTCAAGTTTTTTCTGCAGAAACTCATCGATTTCCGCTCTCTTTCTAGACTTAGAGATAAAATGTTTTACGACGGACATTAGGCTTCCTCCGTGACCGCTTCGGGCTGTTCTTCTAAGGCTAGTTCAATGTGAGTTAGTGTCTCAAATTTCGGTGCGGCTCTTCCAAAAGCTCTCGGCATGTAACGTTTAATCTTCATTCCAGGATAGGCTGAAGCGTGAATTATTTTGAGCCTTTCCGTGTCTAATCCCTTGTTTTCAGCGTTGGCTTCCGCGCCTTCCAGAATTTTTAGGATTTGTTTAGCCGCCTTTACGGGGTATCTGCCAGCATAAGCCTTTTCCAATCCGCGGCGATGGGCAGCTTTCTTCTTAAACCTCGTGAATGGGACAGCCCTCTTTTTTGCTATAACATCCCTCAAAAACTTTTTGGCTTCTGTAAGCATCATACCCTTTATTGCGTTACATATTTCGCGGGCGGATTTATGGGATACCCTAACCTCTCGCCCGCTTGCCTTAACCGTTTTTTCCGGGTCTAACGCTTCTTCGGGTATGGAGTACCCCCATTTTGGCACTTAATAGACTCTCCAACTGTGCAATTGAACAGCTACATGGCGGTTTATATGGTTTTCCATAAACCAGTACATTTTAAAGTTTACCAAATACCAGCAAACAAGTTTCTTTTCAAAATTTAGTGCATTAGCCTTTGTTAGGCACTGCGGGTCCTCGATGCATTTATGTTTAACCTAAGACTTTATTGATTCCAAAATGGTGAAACCGATTGAAGCGGGACGAACACATCACTATGTTGCACGGCGCAGGCGGAACAGTCATGCACAACCTTGTCAAAAACTACATTCTGAAATATTTTGGCGGCACTGAAAGCGCGGGTTTTGAGGTGCCCCTTGAGGCTTTGGACGACGCGGCAGTTGTGGACGACATCGTCTTGAAAAGCGACTCCCACGCTGTAAAGCCCATATTCTTCCCCGGCGGAGATATTGGACGTTTGGCTGTTTCTGGCACTGTTAATGACATTGCAGTTTTAGGAGCTGAACCATACGCCTTAGCATGCGGCTTCATCTTAGAGGAAGGCTTACCTCTAACAGATTTTGAAAGGATTCTAGCCAGCATGCAACAAACATGCCGAGAAGCAAATGTAGGCATAGTCACAGGCGATACAAAAGTGGTGGAGAAAGGCAGCCTAGGCGGCTGCGTGATAAACGTTTCTGGAATTGGAAGAAGAACAGAAGCCTTGGAAAAAAATTTGGCGGTCGTTAAACGTTTTAGAGGCGACTTCAAGGCACGTTGGATTTTAGACTCAAACCTTAAACCCGGAGACAAAATAATATTGTCTGGCACTATAGGCGATCATGGCCTGGCAGTCTTGTCAGCCCAAGAGGGTCTAAGCTTTGGAGGAGAAATAAAATCCGACGTCAAACCTTTAAATTGCCTAATTCAACGATTGTTAAGGGATGTTGGCGGCATTGTCGCCATGAAAGACCCTACACGTGGCGGTTTGGCTGACGCTCTAAACGAGTTCAGCCAAAAATCTAAAGTGGGCATAATAATCCATGAAGAAAAAATTCCAATAAGAGATGGTGTGAGGGCAGCATGTGAAATGTTAGGCTTAGATCCCCTCGAAGTTGGCAACGAGGGAAAGATAGTCATAGGTGTTGTCAAAGAAAAAGCTGAAGAAATTTTAAACTTTCTAAAAGCCACAGAAGAGGGCAGAGAGGCAGAAATAATAGGTGAAGCCACAAAAGACTTCAGCGGCGTAGCAATGCAAACAGTTGTTGGAGGAAAAAGAATAATAGCTAGGCCATTGGGCGATCCGGTTCCAAGAATATGTTAAAGTGGAAAATTTTATAACTAAACCGCTCTAATAAAGGTAAAGCGCAGAAAACCAAAAATGGGAAGGGAACTATTTGAGACTGAATTATATTGGCATTATTGGAGGTATATTGGCTTTCATCAGTCTAGCACTGCCATGGTGGACACTAACTTTATCTGGCCAGGCAATGGGGATTCCGATATCAGCGGATTTTTCAGTATATCCATACAAAGGCGCCGTTTCATTTATGGGATTTTCAATGGATATTCCGATGAACGTTTGGTTCGGTTCAACCGCCCTTGTTCTTGTTATATTAGGTGGTATTTTGGGAATAGTTGGCAGCATAATACTGGACAAGGGAAAGGCTGTTTTAGCTATCGGTGGAGTCCTAACCTTACTCTCTATAATAGTTTTTGCAACAGGATTGCAGAGCGAATTTTCAAAAGCAGAAGGCTTTTCGATTCCAATTCCAGCAGGCGGAGGGTCTCTTGAAATACCGGCAATAGGTCTATTCTCTAGTGGCACTTGGGACATAATGGGTACCACGGTAAATTACTCAAGCTACTTGTCTTTTGGCTTTTGGCTAGCTCTAATTGCTGCAATCATAATTTTCGCCGCTGTGAAAAAAGCTGTTCCCGCTGCTGTCGCTCCCACACCAGCTACGCCGCCTCCGCCTCCACCATAAATTAAACTTTACATTCCATTTTTCTTTTAAATAAAACTAAACTTGTTAAAATGCAAACACGATAGTATTAAAAAGAAGCTTTTGGCGTGCGAAGAAATCCAGTAATAAGCATCATGCGTATTTTTTGCATGTGTAGCAGTACCATCTTTGATACTGCGGAATGTAAGTTAGTGGACCCCTGCATGTTGGGCACGTTGGTTGTGTCTGCTGTGCTTGTTCTGGTTTTAAAAGCACAAAGTCTCCAACTGCCTGTACCTGGTCCCATGGTATGTTTCTGCTTTCCCCCTTCTTGCTCTCCACGTAGAGGGATACGCCCATTTTTCCAACAATAAAGGAGACATCTTTAACTGTTCCGACTATGCGTCCTTCAGCATCTATAACCTGCATCCCAACAAGCATATCCTTTGTGACGCCTTTCTCCTGTTTAGCCACATACATCCCCTCCAACCAGTGACGATGTATATTGTTGAATTTTATTTAAATAAATTTCCTTCAACCGTTAGCTCAAAGTTTTAAGACACCATTTAATGACATACTTTGCAAAGTTTTTTAAAAGGAAAACAGACAAATCATAGCTAGGTTGGTGTGAAAGATGAACGAGGAGAAAAACACAATTTCCAGTTTAATTAGCCAGAGCAAAAAAATTGGCTACTATACCGCCCTCATGTACGGAGCTGGATATATTCTCACTATTATTGGTGCAATAATCGCCGTTATAGAAGTGGTTTCGTGGATAGCATCAATCCCGGGTGCTGCTGCAATTTGGGAACAAATTCCAGCGTGGCTCTATGCCGGCTTAACCGTTTACTTCATCGGAATAATTTGCGCAATACTCTTCGCCTTATCTATCATTAGGAACGCTAAAATTATTAAAGAATCCGAATTGAGCTTAAACGCTATCGCATCATCAGTATCGCTTTTCGCCTACATGCTCATTTTCTATGGAATAGGCGCTATGATTATAATAGCTGGCGTCAACTCAACGCTGCCTCCGTATCTTCAATTATCATATGTCTCTCCAATCTGCGAAATCGTTGGACCAATTCTGCTGTTAATAGGCTTTAGAAAATACCAGAGTAAAGAAGTAACAGAATCTAAAATTATTGGGAGCATCTTTATGCTTGTTTCTATAATCCTCATATATACTATATCTCTTCAAATACCGAATCTTAGTATGTTAGGAATCCCAATATCTATATCAATACCAATGGCTGGCCCTCTTTTTTCTGGAATAACTCTAGAATTCGTTGCCCTGCTACTTGCTATTATAGGCGCAATGATATACGCTTTAAGGATATTTAGCGCGGGACTACAGCAGGCTATCACAAGTGTAATTTTGGCCATCAGCGGAATACTTTTCTCCGTCGGCCTTATGTACTTCAATTTTTCATTCATTTCCACAATAAGCTATATCAATAACATGCTCAAATCGCTAGGCGGCTTTGGATCTCCGATAAAGGAAATTTACTCATTATGGATAGTAATGATCGGACTTATAATTCTAGGAATAGCCGGCATATTCGCTTTAATAACCGCCATAATGCCTTTAGCTTCCGCTATCAAGCAATTTTCAGCACAAATACCGGCAGCGCCACCACCGCCTCCACCTCCTCCGCCTCCACCACCTGCAACTCAAGTGAGGCACCGATAGAGCAAGACGCTTAATGCCCGTTTTCTATTTATAGAGCGTGTGTTTTGCCCATATTTGGCATGTTCCTTCCATGCTTACCATGCAAGCGCCCACAGGTTTCTGCGGAGTACAAGTCTTCATAAATAGTGGGCATTCTGTTGGCTTAATTTTTCCAATCATTACTAAGTGACATTGGCATCCGGGCAGTAAATCCCTTCCACTGTTAATTCTCACTCCGAACTTCTCTGTTGCATCATATCTGCCATAGTCATCTTTTAATTTAAATGCTGACGACGGAAGTTTTCCTAATCCACGCCACTTCCCATCTACGATTTTAAATGCTTTGTTCATCAACTCTTGTGCTTTGATGTTGCCTTCCCAGTTTACAGCCCTAACATACTCATTTTCTAAACGGGCTACACCGTCCCTAATCTGTTTCAAAATCATGTAAATGGCAAATAAAACATCAACGGGCTCAAATCCTGCAACAACTGTTGGCATGCGGTAAGCCTTTGGAAAAATTTCGTACGGTTTTAAACCGATGATTGTACTTACATGCCCCGGGGCGATAAAACCATCTATATGAAGGTCTCCTATTCCGAGCATAAGCTCCATTGCCGGTGGAATCAAACGGTGGGAAACAAGAAAACTTAGGTTATTCGGTGGTCTCCTTAGAATTTCTATGGCTGTTGATGGTGCTGTCGTTTCGAAACCTATGGCGAAAAAGGCGAACTCTTTGTTTGGCTCTTTTTCAGCCATTTTAACAGCGTCTGTTACGCTGTAAACCACCCTAACGTCGGCTCCTTCAGCCCTGGCATCCAAAAGCGATTTCTCCGAACCTGGAACACGGAGGACGTCCCCAAAACAAGTGACCACAACGCCCTTTATGGCAAGCTGCACAGCCTCATCTATTTCTGAAGCTGGTGTAACGCATACGGGGCATCCAGGTCCGGCTATAACCTCAACATTTTGAGGTAGAAGACTTCTTAGCCCAAAATGGGTTATTGTCCACTCGTGAGTGCCGCAGATGTGGCATATTTTCACGACGTCACGTTTTGGCGCAATTTCATGAATTTTCTCGACTACGCGTTTCGCTAAATTCGGGTCTCTAAATTTTAAATTTTCAAACATTTCAGCCATCACATATTATTTCGTTCGAGCTTTTCTCCAGCTTCTAAAATTTCGTTCCATAAACGCAGTGTTTCTTCGGCTTCTTCCTTGCTTAGCACTTGGATGGCGTATCCGGCGTGGACAAGCACATAATCATCAGTTTTGACCTCTACGAGGCTTACGTCAACCTCTCTTATTATGCCTCCTCCAAAATCAACTTTCGCAACATTGCCCTGAACGCTTACAACCTTCGCGGGGATAGCCAAACACATCGTTTATCTGGAAATAGCAAAACAAACGGAGATAAATCGTTTATGGCTTAAAGTGGCGAGAATCCAGCGGCGAAAGCTTGACCAAAAGACAAGCCCCCATCGCCAGGCGGAACAGCCTCATGAACAAGAAATTTTAAGCCAGCCGCCTCAACAGTTTCCCGCATGATTTTTGCTAGTATCTCGTTGCATGCAACCCCACCAGAAAAGCCAACAATTTTTATGCCATTCTCTAAAGCTTTTTCTATGGCTAGTTCTGCTAAGCCTTTTGCTAAGTAGACGTGGGCGGAGAAAGCTAAATCATGTATGCCGCATCTTTCTCTGTTTTCAAAAACCTCCAGCAGCAACTCTGTAGTGTTTAAGATATCGCCTTCAATTATCGGCTCCAATTTTAAGGCGTCTTTTCCTTTCATGGCTGTTGATTCCAGTTTCATGGCTGGCTCACCCTCATATGTTCGCTCATAGCACACGCCTAAAACGGCTGCAACAGCGTCTAAAATCCTCCCACAACTTGTTGTTTTAACGGTTCCGCGTCCCCTTTTCAATTGCTGAAGAATTAGCTGGACTTCCTTTTCGCCTCTGGGAAAATGCCCCTTATTCTGCATAAGCCAGTCTTCCAAATCCACTTTTTTGCACAGTATTCCAGCCGCCATTCTAAGAGGATAGCGAGTGGCTAAATCACCGCCTATCATGGGCTGTTTTTCAAGATGGGCTAGGCGTTTAAAATCCATTGAGCCTTTTGAGCCAAGTATTATTTCTCCGCCCCAAGCTTCGCCGTCAACACCATAACCATAGCCATCGCAGCAGATGCCAGCGATTTCGGATACGCCGTGTTCAGCCATTAGGGCTGCAACATGCGCATAGTGGTGTTGAATTTGGAAAAGTTGCCAGCCATTTTCCTCCGCCAAGTCTTGTGCAAGCTTAGTTGTTGTGAATTTTGGGTGTAAATCGCATGCAACAGCGTCCACCTTGCTGTTTGTTAGGCGAATTAGGTGTTTGGCTGCATTCTCCAAGAAATCGCGGGTTTCTATGTTTTCCACGTCGCCTATATGCTGGGATATGAAGGCTTTGTTGCCGAGCAAAACACAAGCAGTGTTATTCAGTTCTCCGCCCAAAGCTAAAACACATTTTTTGGCTTTCTCCCTCAGCATTATTGGGGCGGGCGCAAAACCCCTCGAACGCCTAATAAAAACCAGTTTTTCGCCGTGCACCCGCACAACCGAGTCGTCACATCTGTGGGCTATCCGCCTATTATGAAGTAGGAAGTAGTCAACAATGCCGCCAAGGGTTTTTAGGGCTTCATCGTCATCTTTAACTATGGGCTGGTTTGGCGGATTAGCACTTGTCATAACAAAAGCTGGCTCGTCCACTTCGTCAAACAACATATAGTGCAGTCCGGTGTAGGGGAGCATAACGCCAACATTATGTAAGCCCGGCGCAACCAAATCTGAAAGGTAATATCTGCTGCTCTTTTTCAGAAGCACTATTGGACGCGTATAGGAGGTTAAAAGCTCAGCTTCTTTTGGACTTACTTCTGCAAAGGACTGAACAGCCTCAAAACTTCGCGCCATAATAGCGAAGGGCTTCTGCCTTCTATGCTTTGCTTCCCTAAGCCTTATCAGCGGCTCATCCTTTGTTGTTGAAGCCGCCACGTGAAAGCCGCCGTACCCCTTGATGGCAACGATATAGCCTTCCACAAGCAGTTTGCCAGCCTCCCTTATCGGGTCATTAGCTGGGACCAGTTCGCCATTGCATGTGGTTAGGTAAACTTTTGGTCCGCATTTTGGACACGCCACGGTTTGTGCATGAAATCGCCTATTCAGTGGATCTTTGTACTCTTTTTGGCATAGGCTGCACATGGGAAAGTCTCGCATGGTGGTGTTTTCACGGTCGTAAGGAAGCTTCTCAATAATCGTGTATCTTGGACCGCAATCAGTGCACGTTATAAAAAAGTACTCGTATCTTGGATTGCCTTTCTCCCTTAATTCCTTTAGACACTCGTCGCATATAGCCACATCCGGCGGAATAACAGAACCCGAAAGCTCAGACTCCTCAGAACTTTTCTCAATTGTGAAGCTTGTATACTGATTTTCGCCTTCAAGCTTCACTGTTATAATTTCGTGAATCTGCGCCAAAGGCGGCTTCTTTTCTTTCAAATCCCTCAAGAAGTTGTTGATGGCGTTTTCCTCGCCTTCTAAGAGAATTTCAACGCCAGCATCACCCATATTTCTTACATAGCCCTTCAAACCGTTTTTTATGGCTGCTCGGTATATGAAAGGACGGAATCCAACGCCTTGAATTATGCCCGTGACTCTAACCTTGACGCGCACCATGTCCATCTCTTGATGTTTATTCACAGTTGAAACGCTGGTTTTAAAGTTTCACTCTTCAGACTCCTTCCACAAGTAGTTGAAATAGTCTTTTGCTAGTGCCGCCAAACCTGGATGGTCAGACCATATAGCGCTTATTTCGCCCCTTTCATCGCTGAAAAGCAGTAAAACTTCGTTGCCATCTGATATGGCTCCGCCGCCAAACATTTTTGTTCGGCACTTCACCTCGCCGATTTTTGAGAGCAGTCCATACACATTTTCGCTTAGTCCCTCTAACATCATGAAGCGGACCTGCACTTTTTCGCCGATAAAAGAGTGGAGCAGCTGGTAGAAATCCATTAAAAATTCTTCTTTGATGAATGGTAGGGCTATGAGCATCTCTTGCCTACACTTTTTGGTCATTTCCTTAAACTTTGAAATTATGTTTAATGCACCCCTCAGAATCCAGACATCATACTTCTCTTTGGTTTTCAGCTTTTCGTAGATGGGGAGCAGCTCGTCGGTTATTGTTTTCTCAATTTGCAGCCATTCATTCTCAAAGGCTGCCTTAGCCGTTTTTAGGGCTGTTTCAGGCGATTTTGGAAAGTATCTGCTTGGTCTTTTTCTCGCCGATTCTATCCAACCCTTCTTTTCTAAACTGTTTAGCACCTGGTAAACTTTGGAGTAGGGTATTTGTGCTCCATAGCTTATTTGCTTAGCTGTTAGTGCACCTTTCTCCATTAAGAGTAGGTAAGCGTCCGCCTCGTAATCTGTCAGTCCAACTCTTCTAAGCATAATCTTTATTTTTTCGCTCATGAAAAAGAATGACACTTTTCACCCTATTAAAATTATGGAAATTTTAATATAGCTACAATTTAAGACCTAAAACCATAACATGGCGGTTGAAATGCAAAAACAAGAAGAAGAGACGAAGTTTGAAGCTTATTCAACAAGCCTATGCCCAGAATGTCTAAACAGAGTCCCCATGAGAATCTACGAGGAAAACGGTGTAATCTACCTTGAAAAAACTTGTCCAAAGCATGGAAAGTTCGAAGACGTCTATTGGGGGGACGCTGAACTTTTCAAGTGGATTTACAGAGAATGGTATAACGCCAAGTACCTT
>Ga0185307_1001740_pt1 | contig 11722 bp, 9 predicted proteins | sample LHCtaG_FD_128010 | JGI IMG/M metagenome (GOLD analysis project Ga0185307, IMG submission 128010) | Hot spring microbial communities from Little Hot Creek, USA to study Microbial Dark Matter (Phase II) - LHC4sed_matched (SPADES... | ecosystem: Environmental > Aquatic > Thermal springs > Hot... | reverse complement strand
ACACTCCATAAATAAACAACTTTCATTGTCTCATTCTTAATAATGAAAAAGTTTTCCTCTCCCTCCTTCCTAATGAAGAAACTAACCTTTACTGGAACATCGGACACTGCTCCCTCAACAAAACATGCAATGTTACCTGTAAAACGTTCAGGGGCAACCTTATAAGGATAAGAAAAAGTTTTCTCAACTACCGCTGTAACATTCTCAGCTCCCCTAAGTTTCTCGCCTCGAACGTATGAAACGAAAAGGCATCCGGGACCACTACCACCAGTAGCTGAATACCCAACAGAAGAGGAGTACCCAAAGTGGACACGTGAAGGATTAGTACTCTCAAGAGAAAACTCGTCTAACGAGCCGATACTGTTAAAGCCTGGGTCATTGACGACAATAACGTTTTCACAATAACCTTCGCTCCCCATAAAAATTTTTGCCCAACTTGGAGCAGCTATGGAACCGGCAAGTCCAGTATCTTTCAATGGATCATATGGAGTAAAAGCCCAAGGTACCAGAGAAAAAACTATAAAGACGGAAATAATGCAAATGCCCACAAAGCTTTTCCTGTTTTTAACTAATGCCCTAATAAACCCCAATAACCGGCTTAAATTAAACTTCAATTTTTTCATTCTTGAAACTGATACCGCCATATGTTCACCCTACTCATATTTAATCCTAGGATCAATTATTCCATAAGTTAAGTCTGCAATAAAGTTAGCTACGATCACACATAGCGCAATGATAAAGAAAACAGCTTGCAAAACCGGATAATCAAGAGTGGCAATAGCAGTCCATATAAACGTACCCATGCCAGGCCAAGTATAAACAGTTTCAGTTATTATAGCCCCTGAAAACATAAAACCAAAGGATAAAGCAGCGCTTGTAATTAGAGGCAACGAAGCGTTCTTAAGCGCATGTTTCAAAAGCAAAGTTCTCGTTTTTACACCTTTTGCCTTAGCAGTCAATATATAATCCTCTGTAAGCGCTTCAATCATCGTAGCCCTCGTAAGTAAAAGCCACCCTCCATACTGAAACAAAGTTAAAGTAAGAAGGGGAAGAAAGGCGTGTCTAATCCTCTCAAATATTTCAACAAACGAAGGAATAGTGACATTTAAACCAAAAATGTTGAAACTAGCAAGGGGTTGAGGCCATTTACCCGCCAAAAGCCACTCTCTTGGAAAGGCTCCTGCTAATGGAAACCAGCGAAGATAACCTGCAAAGATCATCAAAAAGACAAGCCCCATCCAAAATACTGGCAAAGAGTAAACAGTTAACGCAAAAGATACGTTTAAACTATCAATCCATGTTCCCCTTTTATATGCAACAACAACCCCTAGAAGTATCCCGATGATCATCGATAAAATTGTTGATCCACCTATAAGAAAAATGGTGTACGGAAGTCTCCACGAAATTTCATCATAAATTGAAAGTCCTGTGTGAATTGAATGACCAAAATTGAACGTTAAAAGATTCCAACAGTATTTTAGATATCTAACATGTAAAGGATCATTTAAACCCCACATATTCCTAAGCGCCTCAATTTCCTCTTTCGAAAACTTCATCGGATTAACAAATAGGGTTGTTGGATCACCGGGCATTAACATGAAGATAAAGAAATTTAACGTTATCACCAAAAATAACAGTATAATCATATAAACTATACGTTTAGCTATGTAACTCTTAAGCCCCATCGACCTTCGCCATCATCCCTAAAACAGAGCCAAAAACTATTTAAGCTTTAGCACACCCTGGAATCGTCTTCACAACGTCCTCAACGAAAACCCAAAACTCGTCTTCAAAACGGTCTAAATCATCGTGTTCAGTAGCCCTTGAAACAAAAACTCCGCCACCAAACATCGAAACCATATTCCCAAATAGTTGAAGAAACCTTCGCTCCTCCCTAATAAATTCAACCTTAAAGTTGTCAGATGAACCGCTAATCTTAATTATAGCTGTTCTACCCCCAGAAAGCTTTACATAAAGTTTAGAACATTCAGCACCCTTAACAAGCCTACAAACACACCCTTTCCCATTAAAAAATTCAATTAAACTGTCCATTAAAAGCTCTAAATTCACCATCCTATTCTGCCACACCTTCCACATAACCAATCAAAAGTCAGATGCAAAAGCTTATATAAATAGCTTCCTAAAAGTGACTCAACTCACCATGGTGAACCAATGCTACTACAAGTTCAAGATCTAACAACCTATTACAAAACCATTAGAGGCTATGTAAAAGCTGCAGAAGACGTAAGTTTTGAAATAAATAGAGGTGAATCTCTGGGATTAGCAGGAGAATCCGGATGTGGAAAAACAACTGTTGCGCTCTCGATTTTAAGGATCCTGCCAACCAACGCGAAAGTAATAAAGGGAAAAATTTTATTCGACGGATTAGAACTTCTATCTTTAAGCGAAGAAGAATTCAGAGAAAAAATACGATGGAAAGGAATATCTATAGTTTTTCAAGGCGCCATGAACGCATTAAACCCTGTATACACAATAAAAGATCAGATAGTGGAAGCAATCTTACTCCATGAAAAGGGAACATCAAAAAAAGAGGCTGAGGAAAGAGCCGCAAAATTATTTGAATTAGTGGGAATAGAACCTTCAAGAGTTAACAATTATCCACATGAATTTAGCGGCGGTATGCGGCAGAGAGCCATGATAGCAATGAGCCTCGCATGCAACCCAAAACTTGTTATAGCAGACGAGCCGGGAACAGCTTTAGACGTCATCGTTGCTGCTCAAGTTTTTAAACTGATGAAGGAATTAAAACACAAGCTTAACTTAGCAATGATATTAATAACTCACGACCTTTCTATCATAGCAGAGCTATGCGAAAAATGCCTAATAATGTACGCTGGATATGGGGTTGAATACGCTGATGTACGCTCAATATTTAAAAATCCTTTACACCCGTATACTCAAGGATTGATAGACGCCTTCCCAAATATAAAAGCAGAAAGAAGGAAAATATCTTCAATTCCAGGTTCGCCACCAAACCTTCTAAGCCCGCCCATAGGTTGTAGATTTCACCCAAGATGTAAATATGCAATGGAAATTTGCAGAAGAAAAACTCCAACATCAACTGAAGTAGAACCTAGACACATTGTCGCATGCCACCTTTATAATAAAACCAATTAGGGGAACTCCATGAAAATAATAGCTGAAGCTAGAAACTTAAGGAAATGGTTTCCAGTTCGCTTAGGCTTTTTAAAGACATTATTTTCTAAACAAAGTCTATTTGTGAGAGCAGTGGATGACATTAGTCTATATATACTTGAGAAGGAAATTTTAGGGCTAGTTGGTGAAAGCGGGAGCGGAAAAACAACTACCGGACGTTTAATGGTTCGCTTGCTAGAACCTACAGGAGGACAAATACTCTTCAAGGGAATGGATATAACACACCTCCAAGGAGAAAAATTGAGAACACTGCGACAAAAAATGCAAATCGTTTTCCAAGATCCATATGAATCATTAAATCCTAGAATGACTATAAGTGATATAATTGCAGAGCCATTAAGAGTTCTAAGATTGGTGAACGACGAAAAAGAAATTATGGAAAGAGTTTATGCGATCTTGGAAGATGTCCAATTAACACCCCCAGAGGAATTCACTTTCAGGTATCCTCATGAACTCAGCGGTGGACAGAGACAGAGAGTGAATATTGCTAGAGCATTTGTTGTAAACCCAGAATTCATCGTTGCAGACGAGCCTGTTTCAATGCTCGATGTTTCGACGAGAGCGGAAATTTTGGATTTGATGGCTAGTTTGCGTGACAAATACAATACGGCGTTTCTTTACATTACACACGACTTGGCTTTAACAAGACATGTATGCGACCGCATAGCAGTCATGTACCTTGGAAAAATAGTAGAACTAGGTCGGACTGATGACATAATAGATAATCCATTGCACCCTTATACAAAGGCATTAATATCAGCTGTTCCTGTCCCAGATCCGGATTCAAAAAGGATAGAAGTTACGATAAAAGGAGAAATACCAAGCCCGATTAACATACCACCAGGTTGTAGATTTTCCACTAGATGCCCTTCCGTTATGAATATTTGCCGAGAAAAAGAGCCTGAATTAATTGAAATAGAAAAGGAGAGATTTGTAGCATGCCATTTATGGAAAAAGTAATAAAGAAAAAAACTTTTCTAGCCATTACATTAGTACTTTTATCGCTCGCACATATCTTTACGCTTGCAAGAGTTCAAGCACAGCTACCGTCCTCGGGGGACTTAATATTAACGGGAAGTGATGTACAAGAAATAGTAGGTTGCACCTTGGAAGTTAATGGAAGCATTATAATAAAAGAGAATGCAACACTAAAAATTATAAACTCAACTTTAAAATTTACAAGCACAAATTATAATATTACCCTTAAAGAACCTAGAAACGGTAATCCTAGACTAATCATAATCAACTCCAACGTTTCCTGTAAAACCACAACGAGGTATCGTGGATTTTCCATATTTTGTTACGGAAACAGTTCCCTTTCAATAACTAATTCGTATATTGAAAGAGCAGACCTCACGGTTAAGGATAGTTCTAGGATAGTCATTCAGAACCTGAAAGCCGCTATGAGAGTGAATCTATATAACACTGCAACATTGAATGCAACATCTCTTAATTTTATAAATGTTAAGGATCCAGACTTTATATCACGTCTTGAATGTTTCGACAATTCTAAAGTTTTTATAAAAAACTCAGTGGCGGACACTCCAATTTATGTAAGAGGATGGGATTCATCTACTTTGAAACTCAGTTACTGTACGACAAGCTGGACGATACAGCTTTTTGAAAAATCCTCACTTTACATTAGTGGTGGGAAGATAGACGGTAGACTTGAATTATACAATGCTTCTTATGCAGAAATGTCCCATTTATCCTTAATCAAAAATTTTAAGGCATATGGGTACTCCAACGCAAAAATCTATAATGCGACAATAATTTTTAGTACAAAAGAAATAACAACTTTAAGTGACTCTTCAGCAGTGTATATCGAAAAAGTAAAAATTCGACAAACATTAGAGTTACGAAATAATGCGAGATTGAACGCAATAAACTCTCAGCTACGTCAAGTGGAGACAAGGGACGGAGCAGTTTTAACAGCAGCCGATACAGTGATTGAAAATTTAACAGCCTATGCGTCCTCAACGATTCTTATTAGTGGAAAGATATCCAAGCTAAACTGCGTGTTTTACGAGTACTCTCAAGCAATTGTCACAAACGCTTACTGTACAGATTCCACAATCTCGGTTACACATAATGCACAAGTCATTATTTCGCAAAGCACCCTTGCAGGGAAAATAAGTTCCAATGTAACAGCATCGCTCTATGCAAAGGGATCTAACATTCAATGGCTTGAAATTAGAGGCAGTGCCCAAGTAAAAATGATGAACGTTACTAACTCTTATTTAAGCATATTTGATAATGCAAAACTTTCAGTTAATGATGCCAAAATCAACATCCTAACAACTTCAAAAATTTCTGAAGTATCGATAGAAAACTCGAAAATATCGTTAATAAACATATTTGATTTTTCGAAAGTAAGTATTGCAAAGTCACAGATAATGGAGATGGCTATTTACATGGATTCCGTTCAAGGGGCATTTGAAAATTTAAGTTGTACAACTCCAGCTATAGTTACGATTCAGAAAGGTAACGCTCCGACAGTAACTCTAAGCGATACTGTAGTAAAAGGGTGGAACGTCTTTATAACAGGTAATTCAATGGTGAATTTCACCAACTGTTGTTTAAATACTTTAGAAATTTTAGGAAACACCATTGTCAGATTTTATAATTCCACAGCCTCGCATTTTACCATAAGGGACGATGCTCAACTATACATCTATTGGTATTTGGAGGTCGTCGCAAAAAATGGGACATTAATACGAATAACAAATGAGGAAGGACCAGTGTTTCAAAAGAATATAACGGAGAAAAAAGTGAGAATATTACTGCTTGATAGAATTGTTAACGCCTCAGCGACAGTCGTCAAGAATAAGTACACCATTTTATTTGAGCAAAATGGTCAGCAACAGCAATACGATATCGAAGTGAATTCAAATGTTTTTTATGATTTGATAACCTCCAAAGGAATCGATTGGCTTACGGTTACAAGTATCACGTTAGCAGTAATAGCGGCAGCAATTTTAATTATTACTGTCCTAACACGATCTCATAAGATTTCAATAAAGCTTAAGAAAGAAAGCTCCTAATTTAATTCTTACGGGATACGCGTGACCTCTATTCAAAGACTTAAGAATTTTCTAGAAGATATAAAAGAAGTCTTCTCAATAATCGAAACGTGCTTTACGATTTTTTGGTTCTGGGCGCCTACATTATACATGCTCGTCTTTATTCTACATTTGTATTTGATTTTTTATGTACATCCACTAACCATTTTTATTCTGCCAGGAGCCTTGGCCATATACTCCCTTCATTTGGACTTAAAAAGGAAAAGAAAGGGTATTAACAAGATGGAAGAAACTTGACATGCGCTAACCTAGCAGTTTCTTTTACACCAATACTTATAAGTTAGGAATTTTCTAACATAAATTGGGAAGATAAAATGCCTCAAATAATTTGTCCTTATTGTGGGAAAAAAATTAGTATGGAAAGGCGAAGAGAAGTAGATCACACTCTGATTCTGAACGCCTTAAAGTCAGGCCCTAAGAGGTTTATGGAATTATATAAAACTACTGAGCTCCCTCGAAAAACGTTGAGTTTTAGACTAAAAGACCTTTTGCAGGGCAAATATATTATCAAGGAGAATGGTTATTACTTTTTAAATAGGACACACCTCTCAAATAATAAAAAGTTCCTAGAGGTGAAAAAATTGCACGTCTTGAAAAGTAACATCCGAATTATTGCTCTATTAATGCTTTGGCTTGTTCCCGCCGCCACAGTAGCATACGCGCTATTAATAAAAACTGGTACCGTTAAAGTGTCCCCTCAAATCCCAATGGCATCTTTTGACATTACCCCCAATCCACAACCCAATACTGGATGGGAAGTAGAGGGATCTAAAATAATTGCAGGTAAAACTGTAGTCTGGTTTAACGCATCTGGTTCTTACGACCCTGACGGAACAATAACTGAGTTTATATGGAATTTCGGCGATGGAGAACAAGGAGAAGGGGTTACGGCATCCCATGTCTACAGTAAACCAGGAAGATACTGTGTAAAGCTGACTGTTATAGATGATGGAGGAAATAAAGGTGAAAAGTATAATGAGGTCGTTGTATACGCAGAGCCAAAAAGCGAAATATACTTGGATGTAGAGTCCAACGGAAATTGTATGGTAGTCTTTATCGCCGTAAGAAACATTGAGAATTTATTTGGATGGCAGGCTGGGTTAAGATTTAATCCGAAAGCCTTGAAATGTTTAACGGTGGAGAAAGGCTCATCTCCGCCGAGGGAGACCTATAATGCTACATATGTTTACGCTGAGGGGCTGTTTTCTTCAAGTGATGGCTTAACTCTTTGGTTTGCACCGACAATCGACAACGAGAACGGGATTATATCACCCATGGGCTGTACCCTTCTAGGAGAATCACCGCCAACATCAGGTTCAGGCATACTGGCCAAAATAACATTTGAAATTTTATCAAACCATAGCTTTGACTTTGAATTGTACGATGTAATTCTAAGTACAAGCAATGGGGAAGAGATTCCCGTAAGTGTCATATGCCCCTAATTGATTGTTCTAGAGGTTAACTTTTAGAATCCTTTTTTATTTTTAGAAAAATTTTAAATCAAACTTGTTAAAGTTGCAGTCGTTGAGGAGAGCGTGAAAAGGGATTGGCCGGATTTTATAGCGTTAAAAAGGGGAGGGGAAAATTCCATTGATTATCATTACTGCTTAGCAAATAAATGTTGAAGGCTGCAGAAATACAAAAAGAATTGATAAATAATGATAATCAATGGAATTTTTCGTAGTAACATCGACGGCAATAAGCAACCTTGCCAAAACCTCTACGAGGCTAGATTTTGTCTTTATTTTCATAACATGTCATGGCAGAGGATGAGACAAGACTTGTGCTCTCAATACCCTTATGAGGGACAATTTGTTGATTGCAAGGTTGAAGAGAAAAGCGATGAAAGCAGAGAGGCAAACGAAGCCATGTTTTACCCCGAAGGCGACCCCAAACAAGTAATATGGGATAATGAATTCGCCCGCGATTTAAGCGGGTTGAACTGTTGAGGGCTTGCCCACGTTTTATGGATTCATGAAGGACAAGGCTGTTTGGCTATGGATTAAAGTTTAGAATTTATTTAGTTTGTGGGTATGTCTTAAAGCGTACTGTGGGTTCGCCCTATGGGGAAAAACTTTAAAGATATCTGAATATTTAAATGATTTTTGGGTGAGGAGAAGTGGGGAAGAATATTAGACAAGCACTATCGGTTATGGTTGCCATTCTGGTGTTATCTTCGACGTACATTAACATAACGAGTTTCGGATTGGCAAGCACTACATCCAAAGCTTATGAACAATTTGGACCTAGGGTAAAAAACCTCATTTTCAAATTTTACGCTGATTTTAGTAGCTTATTCGAAGCCCTCGAGAATGGAGAAATAGACATTGCGGATGAGATTCTGCCCCAGGATTTGGTTAAAAAATGGACCCAGTCGCCGTATAATGAGTATATTAATGTTGTTGCTTTCAACGCCAGTGACATGGTAAGCCTTGACGTAAACAATAATGAAACTCTACCTAATGGTGAACCTAATCCTTGTCATGATCCCGATTTTAGACATGCTTTGGCACATCTCGTTGACAGGGAGTACGCCGTAAGCATCATTTGGGAAGGTTTCGCTCAGCCTTTGTACATTCCAATTCCATTGTCAAAATCTGAGTGGATTAATTGGAGCTGTTGGAATACCCATCCATACAGCATTGACGAGGCTAAAAGAATCTTAGATGAGGCTGGATACGTAGACTGGGATGGAAACGGTATACGAAATATGCCAAACAATGGTCCAGACGTGGTTCTCGACGTAGTTTGCCGTGCAGATGATCCTAAGCGATATATGCTGGCGGAAAAGTTTTGCGGAGACCTAAGCGCTGCTGGTATAGGGTATAATTTAATACCCGTAGATTCAACAGGCGCACATCAAAGAGTATTTGTTGATAGAGATTTTCACATATATACTGCCGCTTGGTTAGACTTAGGCGACGTGGTGGACTTCTGGCTTTACATAACTAGTCCGACATTTTATTGTCAGATTAACGATACGATTTTAAGAAATTTTGTTGAGAACGCTTTCCATGCCATGTCCTTATGTAGGGCTGTTTATTATATGAAGTTGGCTCAGCAAAGATTCGTAGAAATTAACCCGCTATTACCAGTTCTGTCTTTGATACACTTCATGGCTCATAGGAAATACTACGGACCCTGGGTTAATGAGGAGCAGTTCCGGGATAGAGAATGGCAAGGTGTAGTTTGTAAGCAAGGTGTTGGCATATGCACCTTCTGGACTTTCCTCAACGTTCACCCAAATGGATTTGAAGCGCCCTCAGATGCAAAGTTTAGATGTGGAGTCCTAAACTGGTCTCTCTGGAAGAAATTAAACCCAATATATGGTCCATTAGGCTTTTCGCATCACTGCTCCGATGCAAATAAATGCGCCTTCCTTAACTTAATATACGAGAACCTGATAACCGTTAATCCGTTCTGGCAAATCGACTACGGACCTTGGATTGCGTACCAATGGGATATGGGATTATGGTCAGATCCCTGGCTTCCGGTTGTTCGAGGAACATACGTTACATACAAGATACGGGATGATATCTACTGGCATGATGGAGAAAAAATGACTGTTGAAGACCTAAGATGGATGCTGGAAGACTTAGTGCCGACCTTGATGGCGCACGGGTGGACGCCTCCATGGTGGTATAACCTGTTAACCTATCTGGACCATGTGGAGATACTCGATGAACAAACGATTAAAATGTATTACAACATCACAACCTACAAAGCACTTGAATGGAGCGGATTCCTTCCACTAATTCCAAAACATATCTGGACGTCCATCATTGAGCAAGGAAACCCAACTTTGGAACCACCAGACATTAACGCTACAGGAAACGGCCCCTTTAAACTGTCACAGTATCAAAGGAATACTATGGCAGTTTTTACAAGAAACGATGAATATTTCAACCATTGCCCTGTAAGAATAAGATATGTACTATGGGAATATCCAAAGGGCAAATACAACTTACGCATGATAATACTCAACTACAAACTCGATCCGCGTTCAATTCAAACAAACGTGTCCGTAATCATCGGTGAACCACCACCTTACGCAGAAAAAGAGATAACAGTTCCAAGTGCATCTGCAAACGGATTTTATCCAGGAAACACTGAATGGAGATTAAAAGATATACCTCAACCCATATGGATACTGATAACACATACACCGATATTAAATGTGCAGCAATGGATATGCCAAGGATATCGCACAAACACAATCCCCGAAGATATCAACTGTGATGGAGTATTAAACATTAAAGATGCTGTCATTCTGGGCGTTGCCTTTGGTTCTAAAAGATGCGATCCTAACTGGGATCCTAGAGCTGACCTGTTCACCGATGGATATATTAATATCAAGGATGCGGTAAAACTTGGCGCTTGGTTCGGATGGCCATCTATAGATTGTTAAAGCCATAGCGGCGATTCACAATCCCACATTTTTCTGCTCGAGCCTTTGTTTGACATTTTCGAAGTCTCGGTATAAAAAGAGATGAGTTATGGATCTTGTTTTGCAAAGTTTACTCCTAGGATGACTGCATCTTTGACATTTATGTAGCTGTCGTTGTTTATGTCAGCGTTTGGGTTATAGTTTGGGTCTCCTGGCTTGGAGTCGAAGGCTACTCCGAGGAGGACAGCGTCCTTAACGTTTACATAAGTGTCGGCGTTTATGTCTCCTGGTATGGAAATATTAACTAAGCCGTCTGTGAAGGTGTTGTCGGTTGTTTCTGTTTCGCCTTGAACTGGCCATGCATAAGCCCATATAATGTAGTTGCCCTTAGCAAAGCCATTGGTGTCCCATGTGAAGGTTATGGTTGTTGATGCTTTGTTCGCCAAAGTGACTTGTCTTGTTTGTATTGCAGTTGTGTTTGCGTAGAGTGTAACGTTGAAGGTTTCTGTTAAGTCGCCTTGGTTGGCTACTGTAACGTTTATGTTCATGGTGTAGCCTTGTCCCACAACTGTTTTCGTGGGATGGACGCTTGTGACGGCTATATCGTGGGAAGCCGCAAGGGCGTGGAGTATTACTTTTCCATTTTATCGATAGTGGGGTATTGGGTCTCCTCCACGGGCTGCTAGTTCTGTTGAGTATAGTTCTAGGGTTATGTTTGCGTCTGGTTAGGCTGTACGGGATGATATTTCACTCTAAAAGTCATTGTGAAAACTGTGCCTGAGCCATTAAAGGATGGGGCTGGCCACATTGATGCTATCTCAAAAATCAAAAATAAGTTAAACTTTCAAAACTACTTCCGTCAAAAACCTCCAAAATTTTCAGCCGCATGCTCCTACTAAAATTTAAATAACCATAATTAAAACTATGATAACAAGTGTCTTGTGAATGCTAAAAATTCATGAAGAAATATTAAAAGAATTCGAACCGGTTGGTAAAAAAGCAAAAATCATACTCTTCGGTTCCGTGGCCAGAGGCAATTATAGGCTAGATTCAGATATTGACTTAGCAATAATAA
>Ga0185307_1001739_pt1 | contig 11728 bp, 9 predicted proteins | sample LHCtaG_FD_128010 | JGI IMG/M metagenome (GOLD analysis project Ga0185307, IMG submission 128010) | Hot spring microbial communities from Little Hot Creek, USA to study Microbial Dark Matter (Phase II) - LHC4sed_matched (SPADES... | ecosystem: Environmental > Aquatic > Thermal springs > Hot... | reverse complement strand
ATCCGCTCGAAAAACTTTTCTTACTTCCTCGAGCTCCTCTTCACCCAGACCAGGTTTTATAAGCGGATACTTATAGGATACCACTCTATTGGTCATCGCTTGACATCCTCCTTCTGCCAGATCTCTCGGTACCAATTTATAACTATCCTCAATGCGTCTTCTAGGCTGGTTTCAGGTTCGAATGATAAAAGTTCTCTGGCTTTCGTTATGTCGGCATAGTGTCTTCTTACATCCCCTGGACGAGGGGGCTTGTACAATATTCTTCCATTGTATCCCATTAACTTGCAAATATTGTTTATCAAGTCCTTCACAGTAGTCTCTTTGCCACTAGCAATATTTATAACTTTACCTTTCAATGAATCATTGAACGCAATTTTTATAGCTGCTTTACATGTATCCTTCACATATATGAAATCTCTTGTTTGAAGTCCGTCACCAAATATTTCTGGCGCTTTACCCATTAAAATTCTCCTAATAGTTCTAGGTACTACAGCCGAGTATGAGAAATCATTCTGAGCTGGACCTATATTATTGAACGGTCTAATTATTCTAACATCATTTCCGAAATTATTATAATATGAGAGGAGCAAGAGGTCTTGAGCTGCCTTACTCGCTCCATAAGATGTCGATGGTTGGAGAGGATGATCCTCACGCATAGGCACATGTATAGCGGAACCATAAGCCTCAGATGAAGAGAAATGTATTAATGTTTTGAATAAATCCTTTCTCTGCAATTCTACTAATGTTGACGCTATCTTCACATTCTTATTGAATACATATGATGGTCTTTTCAGAGCCAAGGGTAGCGGAAGAACAGCTAAGTTAAATACATAGTCTATCTCTTCCCTCTTAAAGAAGTCGAACATGAATGAGTAGTTTGAAACATCCCCTACTATCAATTTAAACTTATCTTGGTACTTATTTAAGATGTAGAGCCCCCTCTGTTTTCCGCCCATCTTCTCTAGCACAAAATTATCTATCACAAATATCTTTCTGATACCAAGCTTAACAAGCTCCTCGACTAGATTACTGCCTATAAAGCCAGCTCCTCCAGTTACTAGCACAGAAGAGAATTTTATTCTATTAATGCCAACTTCTGAGTAATTCATTAACATGTATAATAAATTAATATACTATTAATTTTTTAACTTTTCCTTCCTACTTTTTGAAGAATACACAATAGGCTTTATCATCTTCTTTCTCATATTCTAAAACTTTTATTGGCCCGTTGCTCAGATCATATTTAGAATATTTTGAGTCAGTTTTTTCTCTGCAAATTCTTTTATTTTTTATTAAGCTGTCTTTTGAACGTCCCCTAGCTTTGTAAGAAGGTAATTTTAAAGTTTCATCGTTTAAGTATGAATAATACTTTTACTCTTTTACAATTCTCATTCTGGCTTCAAAAAGCTTAATCTATCAACTTTTTCGCCCGCATTTTATCACATTTTTAGGAATTATAACATATATTTATATTTTCTGGTTTTACGTATGTAATCTATATTGATGTAGAATAAGACATTGTTGCAATATGCAACATAATGCACGTTGTAGCTAAGATCTCTTAACATTGCCTATAGTAATTTCATGTCCTTAATATGGGATATAGTTGCACTCAAATTACTATGTCAAAGGATATTTTGTGAGTAGAAATCCTTTTTAATTTTATATTCAAATAGGGTTTATTCTTTGGTAAATCTTCTATTATTGTGTACACCTTATTTAATTATGTAGTCTGTACTGTTAATGCCATAACACTTACGGGCGCCTAGCAAAGTGAACATGGGGAATATTATTGGTTCTAGGCTGAAATCTGACTTAGTGTCTAATATATTCTTTCTCTTAGCATCAAATATTTTGGAAATCTCAGCATACTTATAAAATACCTTTTTCAATCTCGAACACATAGTGTATCTTAAATCGTTATGGGAAAAAGGGTTTCGTATATTTCAAAGGAGCTATTTAAAATAAGTTTTTCGAATTTTTTAGTATCATTGTATATTTAACTTGATCCACCATTCTCTCTACTAACCTTTTTAAGTTTTCACATTATATTGTTTGGAGCTAAAATATCTATTATCGAAATCTTCTGATCTCCAAAAGATTTTTGTAAATAGCCCGAGTGTTGCTTATTATAGAATCCCAGCAGAAATATTTTTTAGCCAGATCTATAGTATTGCAGTTGTTTCTCGTTAAAGCTTTTTCAATATAAAACTCTAACTCCCGAACGTTATATGGAACATAACAACCATATTCCTCTAATTCTTCCCTGCTTAACTCTTTATTTATCTCTGAACCTATTAATGTGTTTGAGACGACGGGTATATTACAGGCCATAGCCTCCATTAACGAAACACCGAGTCCTCCGGATCGTGGATACTTCAAAAACCAAGCGAAAACATTTGATACATTATAATAGTATGGCAAAAGTTCATGTGGCATGTATCTGAAAGAATAAGGAGTCTCTTTTTTAACATATGTGAAAAGCGGATCACTTGGATACCCTCCAACTGCAATAAGTTCTACATCATATTTAGCTTTTAACTTACGAATGACCCTTATAAGTAATGGTAGCCCTTTAAAATCGTTAAACCTTCCAACATAGAGTATTAAATATTTGTCAATTGGAAGTCCCAAAATCTCCCTACACTTGTCTCTTGGGATTGGTCTAAAAATATTAGTGTCAACCCCCATTGTTTGAACTTTAATCCTATTCGGGTTGATTCCAATCTTTTTTACTAACTCTTCGCTTAGCGTCTCTGAAAATGTAAAAAAGAAGTCTACGTTACGCAAAGAGTATTTTCCTAAAGGAACCCAAACGGATTTTCCTAATAGACCACCATGACTTTGAATTATTACCACACTATTTCTAAATTTTGAAGCTATAGCATAAGTCATTATTCCTGGAAATCCATGAACATGAAATATTACATCAGTTCTTTCCAATGCAATTTTCTTCAAATATTGAATCAGTTGATGGGAATACTCGTATAAAAATGCGTATGAAATGCTGGAGGGAAATGCTCTGTAAGTTACCCCATCTTTATGAGTCATAAAAGCCTTTCTCACTATTGGGTCAAATGTCAAGCACTCCACTTCGTAATTGGTTCGCTTAGATAATTCTTTTCCAAACCTAGCATGCCATCCATCATACATAACTTGTTGGAAATCGGCAGAAAGCACGGAGGCAGAATGATGAAGTATCTGAATCGCCTTCAAATCGAGACACCTCAACTCATCAATTGTTATTAGATATCAACATCATTTATTTATTTTATATTAATATCTTAATATCTCTTTACAAGCTTGAGTACTCCGAGTCACTCCTCCATGAGTCATCTAGAAGGTTTCATATTACTTAAAAATATGGGGATCAAAAAACCATGCTGATAGGCAGGAATAATTTATCCAATGCCTGGTAGACTCGGGTTTTTAGCAACCTTTTCCATAATCAATGATGATAAGGTCGCCAAGTTAACCCGTCTTTTACGCCTTTTATAAAGTAAATAAAAGCTTTTCTATTATGAATGAGATAAGTAATAGAGTCAATCCATATTTTGAAAAAGAAAAAGTAAAACATGAACTTTATTTTTTCGTATAGTTCTGCATTCTTCCTTACAAAAAGAATCATATTTCTAGTTAAGTAGGCAACTCGGATGGGGCTTAGTGTTCCTCCGAGAGATGATGCTACTTTATGCCATACCTTCCCAGTTGGAACATATACAATTCTATACCCCTTCTTAGAGGCTCTATAGCAAAAGTCCACTTCTTCCCAGTAAGCAAAATAGTCAGGGTCGAGTAAGCCAATGGCTCGAAAAACATCGCTTCTTATTAACATACACGCTCCATCTATTTTGTCAACATTTCTGATTAAGTCATGTTGTCCTTTATCGATTTCATTAAATCCATAGCGAATTCCTTGACCTTTCCATACTATCAAGTCTTCACCTGCAAAATTTATGATATCCCTTCTTCCGTAAAAATTATAATAGTAAATTTTCGGTCCTGTTATTCCTATTTTTCGGTCGGATTCCATATGTTTAACAAGTTCCGTCAAAAAATTCTCATCAACAACTACGTCATTGTTAAGAAGAAGAATGTACTTTGGCCTAAATATTCGTAGTGCAAATCTAATCGCGATATTATTCCCTTCTGCAAAGCCATAATTCTTATCCATCCTTATTAATATTATACTTTTAGCTGCTTGTAGTTTATGTATAATTTCTTGATCATACCTTCCTTCCTCTATTTCTTGCTTTGAAAATAATGCAATTTGTGCCTTTTCTCTTATTGCTTCTAATATTTTACTAACAGAAGAGTTTCTTGACCCATTATCTACAATAATTATGTGGTAATTATGATAATTTATTCTATGCAGGGATTCTATACATTCCAAAGTATCCATATAATTGTTCCAATTTAAAATGATGATGACAACCTTTGGAAAATTACTCAATTCCTATTCTTATAAAACTTTTTCAAAATAAAACTTAACTTTTTGTTCACCATATGGCAAAGTAGATCGCAAGGTATCTCCCTACGCAAATTGATTCTACATTATTCTTGGGGTTTTTAATACAGAAATTTCTCTGATCAGCAAAGGAAGATCCTTGAGACAATCAATTTTCAATATATAAAATTAATCTAACATAGATATGAAATAATGGCTTATTTATACAGAGATCAAAAGTTGAACCTCAGCTTTTCAATTGCTGTGTTTTTGTCGTTTTCTTTCAAGTTTAATGTACTAACTATCTAAAAGAAGAGACATAAGTCTATTAAAAATACACGGGCAGAATGAGCAAACGCTTGAAGTATTTTCATAAGTTAGATTTCTCTAAGATTTCCCTAAAACAACGGTAATATCTTTTTCCGATTTCGTCCCAATTAAACAATTTTCTTACAGTCTTTCTCGCTTGTAGCCCAACTTTTTCACAATATTCTTTATTAAAGATAAGCATCCTTAATCGTTCAGCTAATTCAAAGCTATTGCTTTCGCTCACATGCTTTAGAAGAAAACCGTTCACCATATCTTTAACAATATATGGTATATCGCCTACGGGAGTACAAATAACTGGCTTGCCACAGGCCATACTCTCCAAAACTATAGACGGCAACCCTTCACTCATTGAAGTCAAAATGAGAATGTCAGAGTCGTTGATAACACTTGGCATTTTATCATGTGGCTGTCTCTCTATGAATGTAATGTCATCAAGATCTTTGGCGTATCGAATTAAACAGGTTTTTAGAGGGCCATCGCCAACAATTTTGAGTTCAATATCTTTTATACCCCATTTTTTAAGTAATTTAAAAGCTTGGATTATGATATGAACTCTTTTTTCCGGAGAAAGCCTACCAGCGTAAAGCAATCTAAACTTTTTAACACAAGAATCTTTTCTCCTAGGTGAAAATTTATGCGTATCCACTCCATTGAAAACAATCCTTATTTTCGAGCTAGGAATGCCATATCTCAATAAGACTTTCGCTAGGTTAATACTAACACATAATACTCTATCACATAGCATGATGCATACTAATTCAAGTAAATTTAATACTCTCGAATATACTTTTCTCCATATTGAGACATCTCCGCACTTTAAGCGAATTTCGAATTCATTCCCTAACATTATCATAACCATTGGTTTAAAGAGTAGAAAACGAAGCAGAAGACAACTAAAGATATACATGCCCCCCATTAAAAGTATTATTTTATCTTTATCAATTTTTTTAAACAATCTTATCATATATATTGTTGCGTAGGTTAACCGTAGCAGAGGATTTTTAGAAAATGGAGGAGGTATCCATATTGCATGAAGCGTGATTTTTTCAGGTAAATAGAAAATAGTGTCTTCACGAATATGAGTAAAAAGAACTAAATGGAGTTCTTCTACATTTCTTGAAATTGCGTACCATCCATCAAAGTTGCTTTGTTTAAGAAAATCTTCTACTGTTGATGATTCTCCAACGATGGCGACCACTTTAATGTATTCTCACCACATTAGCATTAATAGATTTTAAAATTCGAGCGACTAATGCGCAAATAATAATGATAATCACAACTAATACAGTAAAGTAGAATGCCATCTCATTATGGAGAACGTTCCATAAGGATATTGTATTACTGTACACTACTTTTTTCCCACTATCAATTATTAATACATTTGTCCATCGCGTAAAAACAGCTCCATATGGAATTGGACCTCCATTTGTTTGGATGTAACTCGGTAGGCTTATCGTTACTACATTTTCACCTTCATTTATTATAATTGTGAAAATCTTTGAAAATTCAGGTGTACCTATTAAAATTGTTATTTTATCTTGAACTAATGAAGTGCAGTTTAATGTTATTTTGATTAAATCTGTGACTTTCCCAATTCCTGTGACATTAAATTGTATACTGTTTATATATATCTTCTTGTTTTGTGGTGATTTCATAATTTCATTGTCTTCTAAATTGTATTTATAAATGTACAAATTATTTCCAGATGGGGTTCGTATGTGATTTATTAAACTCCATCGATAGACTTTTGGTTTTATCCAAAGCACTAGATTCTGAGAGGGGATTGAACTTTGATTCTGAAATAGGGCAACTACAGTCCTTTCTTCGAGTGCCTTATTATATATCCTTAAATAGAGTAGTAGGTCACCTCGGTAGTAGAAATATCCAGGTAAATTTTGGCAGCCTACTAAAATTGGGCTCATATTAGATAATGTGACGTCCTCCTCAATTATTCTCGATTCAAATAATGTACCATTTACATAAATTTTCATATAAAAACCATCAAATACCGTTACAATATGATAGTAAAAATTGCTTGCAAGCTTCGGTCCGACCACTTGATATATTTTATTGTCATGAATAATGAGAAAAGAAATTATTCCAGTGTTCTCTATACGGAGTATAAAACTTCCGCTATTATTTATAGGAGTATCATTGCCCTTTGAAACAATATCGTGTGGTTTACCATCAATTACTGGATTTATTAGAGTTTCTAATGTTAACTCGGTGAAGTTTTGTGACGAAAAAGAAGGAAAGGCCATATAAGAGTTTTTACCATTAAATCTAAATACATAATTACTTATTTCTGGTTTATACACGATTGAAACGTTCATTGTGCTTCCATCATTTTTGGCATTGCTTAAGTCGTAAACTTTTTCTATAGTTTCCTGAAATATTTCCTGGCTTCTTGGATACGCATCAACATACATCTCATTAAGCCATGTTGCATCTTTAGAATCTGAAATTAATAATTTCATGTTTCCTACATGCATAATATTCAGTTCATCTATTTTAGGAAATGTGAATGCAAATCCATCTAATAGGAGATAATCTGGCATAAGTGCGAGTAAACCATATGCGTTCGTAAACACTACATTAGTATCAGTATTGTTTAATTTTCTTTCGATGCTTATCTGCCCGTAATCCCTAGAGGTTTTTGCAATTGCTTGATAACTTATAGACATGCTATACACATTAATTAGTATGGTCAAAATAAGTAAACTTAAACACATTAGTTTCAAAAAGTTCAGAAAATTGAATCTTATGGTTCGGAAAGAAAACTTTACTGTAAGTACATATTTCTTAAATGTGAGCGTCTCACATACTAACATTATGAGCGTATATGCAATTAATTGCAGTAAAGATATTTTTAGTGAATCTAAGGAAGGACTCCATGGAGGAGAATCATAGTTGATTAAAAGTGCATTTAAGAATAAAAATGTGACCATTGGTAGAAGTGGTACTAACATATCTTTTAAAGATGCTCTACTAATGATATGTTTACATGAAACTGAAGCTAACGATACTATGCAAGGATATATAGGAGAAAAGTTTCTAATAATATCACTAATTCCACCTGAAAAGAGCAAGTAAATAAAACCAAACAATATGGTGATCCATGTAAAGCTAAATAAGAGTCTTATGTGAAAATTATTTTCTCTTTCTCCGATAAAAACTGATGAAATAGCATTTGCTACTACTATTAAAGATAGAGCTTCAGGTGAGAGGATTTTATATATGCGCAAGAGGTAATCTAAACATGTATAATTTAAAAGTTTTGATGAATTGGCGATTATTAGTTCTACTGGACTTATTAAAGTAATGTACTTGCTAAGCAAAATTGCAAGGTGTTCATTTTTTATTATATATAGAGCAATATTCCTTGGTATGTCTATAAATATTTCATAAACAAGAAGTGGAGCAATGAATAAAGCTGTTATGAAAGCATATTTTCGTATTTTATAGAGTTTATATTTAACTACAAAAAGAAGAAGGAAAATGACAAATGATACTAAAACTAAAATGTTTATTTTAATCATAATGATAATTATTTGGAGCATTAATGCTAATGCTAATGAATCGAGTTTAATAGTCTTACTTGATTTAAAATCTTTAAATGCATCAATAAAGAATGTTATTGAAATACTAGAATAGAATGTTATAGGAATATCAGGCATGGCAAAACTTGAATTTATTATAAATGGGCTTATAAGTCCAAAGATAAGGGAAAAAAGTCTTGATAAAACATCATTTCTGCAGGGTGAAGGCATTAATAATGGAATAGATAAAGTTATGCCAAAAAGAAAAATAAATCCTATAAGATTTGCATGTATGGGACTTATATTTGCAAATGATATAAACGCAGATACTATTGAGATCCATAAATATCTTCCATCCAACATCAGTACCACTATTTTATCTCTCCAATACGAATATGAAAAACCAAATAATTCTCCTTTTAATAAGAGATAACGAGCATTAAGCAGATAAATAGCCTCATCAGGTGGTGGATAATGCGGCAAATTAAAGAATATGTCTACCAAAAATAAAAAGCAAATTATAGATAAGGGTATATGAAAAACTTCGGCCTTGGAAAATGTTATAGTTACTTCCTTACTGGTTACAACATATATTATTGTAACTACGCTTAAGATGGAGACTAACACGAGATAGAGAAAAATATTGTTCAAAGGATAGGACAAATATGCAGATAAAATCACAATTGAGGAGATAGTAAGTACAGAGGTGGAAAGTGAAAGAACCATCAGTTCTGTAATGCTAATCTTTGATGAATCCTTAAGAAATACTACTATCAAAAACATACCTGGAATTAAGAAGACCGAGAAAAGTGATAAGATCACATTAATAAGATCGGCCAAATGTAAATTCATAAGTAAAAGAAGAAGAAGTTCGATGAAAAATAAAGATGAAATAGTCCTACCACTCAAGTGCAACATAATATAGTGGTCGATGTCTTTTTCTCTCAGCATATATTCCACTTTAAATTATTAGAATTTTAGTTTATTTAATTCCAGTTCTGAAATGACTTCCTTTGATTTTAAAATTTTATGTAAAATATAAAGAATCTTATTTTTATAAATGTCTATGCTATAATATTTTTTTATAGTATTCCAAGCATTTAAAGAAATTTCTTTCATGAATCTTTCGTCAAAAATACATTCGTTCACGATGTTAATTAATTGGTCCTCCTCACATATTACGATATTTTTGAAATTTTCAACAAAATCTAATCCTTTTACCGCATTCCATGTAGCAAATACTGGAATTCCACAAGCCATGGCCTCTATTATCTTATTCTTTGTACCATACGTTGCAAATCTTGCCGGTACCAAAAGTGCGTCTAGCTCAGAGATAGCCTTTACATAGTCTTTTGTAGATTTCAAGTAACCTGTATATTCTATTCTAGTATTAATCAATCTTTTATTACATTTTCCAATGATTCTAAATCTAATCCTTTTATCAAATTTATCCATATTAGCGTACAAGAAATCAAGTTGATCTTTATTAGGTAGAATATCAAAAGGCCCAATTAGTCCAACTACTTTCCCCAACACATGTTTATTTTTGTGCTCTCTTTCAAATTGCTTAACATCTATAAAAACAGGTATAAAAAACGTGTTTTTATTAAACCTTTTATAAAAACTATACGTAATCCCAGATAAAGCTATAACAGCATCAGCATTAGAAGCAATAAAAACCTCAAGCAAATAAGAAATCACAGTTTTCAATTTAGAAATTTGCTTCATTTCCTTGTACATAAGTGAATGTGCCTCAAATATAATTTTGTATTTTAAAAACTTTGATAGTATATAGTAAGTGAAAAAGCCAAATACATCAGCAACACAATACACCACATGAAACCTATTACTCAAAATGATTGGTATAAGTTTAACATTCCATAATTTTTCTCTCTCTGGTCTAACAACTTTTATTGAATTTTTTTCAATACCTAAAGATACCATCAGTACGTCATCTATCGAGTTTGCTCGTGTTACTAAAAAGACATCAAATTTATTTCCAAGAATTCTTGCAATGCTCCTTGCTCGAACAGTTGTACCACTTGTTTTTGATATGTTTTCAATTACAGAAATTAGTATCCTAATCATTATGGTCCGAGTTAATTATTTCACATGTCAATAAATAAATCCTCATCATCACTTTTTAGAGGCTTAAAGAAATATAAGCTCGCTTAATTAAACACACATATAATGTTTTTCTGTATTAAGAGCTACCTTTAGATAACTTAAATATATAATGGGAATATTATGATACAAATATTAACTTTTACTTCTGATTTTTGATAAAATGTTATTGTCGTCCTCACAGTCTAAGTTATATTTTACCAGTTGATTGTAGTGATTTTCGAATTTTTGAAAGCAATTAAGTCATCTAAAGGTTTCCAGCTCTCTGGTCTTCTTCTAAAGGTTAGTATTGTATCCCTTAAATTTGGAACGATAGTGGAAATTAAGTCATACATCTTCAAAAATTTTCTTAATATCTTTGCTTTCAATCTTGTAATGCCACTTTGCTCAAGCATATACTCTAATTCAGAAACCGTGTATTCCCTCACATGCCCTCTATACGTTCCTACGTTAAAGTATATGAAGCGAACGTTTGGATAGTTAGGTTTTCCTACGAGTGGAAGTAACCTTTTCGCTAAGGCTACACTGTTTGGGGTTTTAATCAGCACAACCCGTTAGGCTTTAACATTGATATACCACGAGTTAGAAGGATTCTTGGATTAAGAGAATGTTCAATAATATCTATTAGAAGGACGGCGTCAAAGGTATTTTCTTCAAGCTTCACAGATTCTATAGGCTCATTTATCAAATGGATGCCCATTTCTTTCGCAAAAGCCTTTATTCTGTCTCGGTTCCTACCTATCAAATGCCAAGGATCTATAAGATCATCAATCCCCGTCATGTCATAACCCAGTTTGGATAGTATCGCCGTTAAATCGTAAGGTCCGCAACCAAGGTCTAAGATTCTTGACCCTTCTGCGACTTCTGACAAAACTATATTCGGAATAACCAAATACTTTCAAATTTATAATCCATATAACCTTTAAATGGAAAGGCCTCCTTTACCTCAATAAAGGCCTTCCAAATTCTTTCCTTATCCATTCTACTAAAAACGTTCTCCAAGTGCTTTCTCTGCAAAGACAAGCATTTAAACCTAAATTTAACCCACTATTATAACGTTTAACTCGTTTCCAACAGTTTCCTTAATTATTGAAGGATTAAAGTTAATAAGGACTTCGCGAAGCAACTTCCATGTAAAGATCCTCAAGATCATCGACAACCTTATCGATAGAATATCTTTCTTCAACAAACATCTTCGCCTTCCTACCAATTTCTACAGATTTATCACTATCATTTAATAGGTAAATCATCTTATCAGCCATATGCTTAAAGTTTCCTGCTTCAAATA
>Ga0185307_1001735_pt1 | contig 11735 bp, 15 predicted proteins | sample LHCtaG_FD_128010 | JGI IMG/M metagenome (GOLD analysis project Ga0185307, IMG submission 128010) | Hot spring microbial communities from Little Hot Creek, USA to study Microbial Dark Matter (Phase II) - LHC4sed_matched (SPADES... | ecosystem: Environmental > Aquatic > Thermal springs > Hot... | reverse complement strand
TGCATGAATATCGCATGCATTGTTTCATGAATTGTTAACATTATAAAAATTGCGATTATCCAGTACCAAAATGGAACTGAAATAACTGGTTTAGGAAACTGAAAACTTCCTACTGTTGGTAGCACAATACCAATCGCTCCTTTCAGTTCAAACGTAAATCTAAAAAGGAAGTATAGTCCAATAAAGGCAAAAACAATTCCAACAACAATTCCAATATTCCCTACAACTCGTAATGGACTGGCATATTTTTTAGCAAATTTACTTATTCTTTCTATTCCTTTTTTCCACCTTCTTATAACAATACCATACCTAAATTGAATATTTTTTCTATCTTTGATTATCAAAAGGCTGACTACAAAGAAAAATAAAAAAGTGGAAATAATTTCCAAGTTAAACATATTCATTATTTGAAATTTGGAAAAATAAAAATCAAATATTTCTTAAACTATGGAAAATCACTAAAAGATGTAATATCTCTCTAAGTGCGGGAGGTGGGATTTGAACCCACGAAGGCACTAAGCCAGCAGGTTTCTTCATCAAATCAGAGCTTAAGTTAAACTTAAGCCTGCCGCCATTGACCAGGCTAGGCGACTCCCGCAATCTTGCAATATATAGAAATTATTTTAGTTTTTTTAAACTTTTACTAAAGTCATCAATTTTCTTGCCTAGAGACTTTACAGCTTCCAGAACAATATCTTCAGAAGAAAGTCCACAAACGCTTTCAACGTTAAATATAAAACAATTTTCCTCTGGTTCAACCTTAATTTTACCCTCGCTTACTTCTACACATTCCATACACATATTGCATCTCAAAGGATCACTCACAACAATCTTATTTCTATCATTTTTCAATATTTTAAGCGGGCAACTTTCGATATATTCTTTTTTCGCCTCAACACCTCTTGTAATTATGTTTGGTTTATTTTTGAAACCAACAATTGCGCCTTGCCATTTTGCATGATCTTTTCCAAAACCAAGCTGAGCAGTGGCCTCGAGTTGCAACTCTTGATTTTCAAAAAGTTCAACTATAGGAATTTTTTCAAAAACTGGTTTTACATCTTTGCTAGTCGATTTCAGATCGCCAGAGTAAACCATGCAAGGACCTTTTTTCTTTAGAATGAGCTTAACTTGGCATCGACTACAACCTTTGCCTTTACATTTGCACTCATTGGGTAGATTATAAACATTTTTATTAAAAGATAATGGTATAAGACCAAGCCTATGTGCAATTATTTCATCATTAAGTACGGAGTCATTTTTCTTGAAATCAACCCATTCAATTGCCATAGTAGGTATTTCGGACATCATAGCTCTACGTAGTGCAGCAGCAAATGCATAAGTAATGCCATCAACCAAAAATTTAATTTCTGAGTCCGTTTTGCTTAAAATTTCAATTTTCATTATATCATCTTTCTATTTCTTTAAATATATTATACACGGCGGCCACGTCTTCCACCTTTCCTTCGTATAATATCATGCGCTATTGGTGTTACATCTTCGATCATCCCTATTCGTAGGCCCGCCTTTGCTAGTGCACGAATTGCTGGCTGTGCACCAGGTCCTGGCGATTTTTTATGAGTGCCTTTTGCACGAACTCTTATATGAACACCAGTTATACCCTTTGCTAATGCTTCTTCTGCCACCTTTTTGGCAGCAAGCATAGCAGGAAATGGCATGCCTTTTTCTCTATCTTTGTCAGTCATTTGTCCACCAGAAGATATAGCAATCGTCTCACTGCCAGTAATATCAGTGATATGAATTATTGTATTATTTGCAGTACTAAAAATATGCGCTATTCCCCACTTTTCTTCACGTTTCATTTACTCACCAACTGAATTTTATTTTCCTCATTTTTTGGAACTAAATAGCTTGGGAAAGGTACTTTTCTTTCTCCAATCAAAATCTTTCCATGAACTATGAATTGTCTCGCCTGCTTAATTGTATTTGCTAAACCAATTTTATAAACAAGTGTTTGGAGACGTCTATCTAAGATATTCTCGACTGTAAGTGCAAGAACATCATCGAGCTTAGCATTTTCACTTAAAAGGCCTAAATCAGCCAATTTTTTTATTAATATTTTTTCTTTTTCTTCATTTTTTTTTGCCGCAAGTTCTCTAGCAATTCTTCTATATTTTCTTAGTAAAGCTTCTGCTCTCCATAATTCTTTTTTATTTTTTAGCCCATACTCTTTTAAAAGTTTCCTCTCCTTTTCTATCCTTTCTTTATCCCACAATTTTTTTGGTTTTTCATATTTTTTCTTAAATCTTCTCATTTCTTCTCACTTTTTGCTGCTGCTTGCTTTGCAGCTTTTCGCATAACACCGACAGTCCTACCTTTTCTAAAAGAGCTTCTTGTTCTCTGGCCACGTACAGGTAAACCATACATATGTCTTATTCCTTTATACGTTTTTAGATTAATTAAACGCTGAATATCAAATTTTTTTGCAATATCTAAATCAGTTCCAACTAAATGTAAATCTTTTCCACTTTCCAAATCTTTTCTTCTATTAAAAAGATAAGTAGGAACGCCAAATTTTGCTGGATCTTTGATTACTTCTTCCAATTTTTCTATATCTTTTTCACTAAGTGCACCAAGCTTTATTTTTGGGTCAAAACCAGAAGCATTGCATATAGCCTTAGCCATGGAATAGCTTATTCCTTTAATTTTTGTAATGCTGTGAATAAGCGGTTTTTCTCCGTCTAAGTCTGTGCCAGCAACTCTTACAACTACTTTTAGTTCTTTTGGCTTCTCAACTTTTAATTTTAATTTTTTCTCTTCTTTCTTCTTCTCTTCTTTTTCTTCAGGTACTTTAACTCTTGTAACTCCCATTAAATCACTTAAATAATAATTCATTAAATATTTTTAAAAAATGGACCGGCCGGGATTTGAACCCGGAACCTCACCCATTTTGATAGATTGCCAAGGGTGCGATCTACCGTTGATCTACCGGCCCATTTGAGTAAAAAATTATTTTTTCTTTACCCATTTTAATTTTTTTCTTATTCTACCAAGCCTATAATTTTTCTCACATTTTGATGAACAAAAATAAAATATTTCACCTGTTACTTTTACAAACATCTTTCCTCTACCAGCTTTAATTTTTTCTCCACAGAACGAACATTTCATTTATCTCTCCTCTAGCTTTAATGCAATTTCCATTTCAGTTTCTCTAAGCATGAGGATATCTTTTTCCTTTATTGGTCCAATAACATTTCTTACCAAAATTTTACCTTTGTCAGGACCATCTAAAACTTTACATCTAACTTGAATAACTCCTCTAACACTAGTTCGTCCTAGTAGTTGTATAACTTCTGCTGGGTATGCGTCTGACATGTTACTTTAGTCCTTCGATTTTTTTGATTACATCTTTTATCATTTCTTTACTTTCTCCTTCTTCTTCTATACTAACTGCAGATGCAGCAACATCAAGTCCACTTGCCTTTCCTAGTTCCATTTTACTTGGAACGTATACATATGGTGTCTTTTTTTCTTCACACAAAGCTGGTAAGTGCATTACAATTTCTTCTGGATCTACATCTTCAGCAATAACAACAAGTTTTGCTTTTCCCCTTTCAATACTTTTTGTTGTTTCATTTACTCCACGTCGAATTTTACCTGTACTTCGTGCAGTTTCCACAATTTGTAATATTTTATCGCTCAGTTCTTTTGGCACATTAAATTTTACATATGCTTTTGCCATTTCATCACCTCATATATCTTCATTATTCACAATAATGATTTAAATAATTTATCTATGGCCAAAATAAAAAACTGGCATGTCTTTTTCAATTCTATCAAATCGAGCGAATCCCACACGAATAAACTGTACTATATCACCGATTTTTAGTTTATTTATTGATGGTTCGGCCAATCCAATTTTCACAGAACCATCTGGCATAATTATTTTGATTTTTACATTTGGTTCAGAAACCCATTGAATCTTTGGTATATCTTTTAATTCATTGCCACAAAATTCTACATTTTTTCCAATTTTAATATTAAAAAGATCTATTAATCTTATTTCTCTGTTCTTAAAGTTTATATAATCTTCATTTTCTATATAAATTTTGTTCACATTAACCGGAATTTCTTTTTTTCCTCTTTTCGGAAAGTCAGGATGATAAGGCGTTTTTACATTCTTAATTTCTGAGCAATTTTTAATAGAAATTTTAATAGGGTTGATTACACAAAAATAACGATTTGCTTTTGAGTCGATTATACGTCTATTTTCTGCATATAAAATTTCAGCAGGAACATTTATATCTGCTTCACTAAGGCCAATATTTAAGATAAATTTCCTTATAGCATCTGGCTGTATACCTCTTTTGCGTAGCGATTGCAAACTCCACGTTCTTGGATCATCCCAGCCACTATAAATTCCTTTTTCTATAGCTTTTCTTGCATCTGTTTTACTTAGTTTTAAACCTTCAATATTAAGCAAGCCATAATAAATTATTTCTGGTTTTTTCCAGCCAAATATATTCCAAATATACTCTTCGACCATACCTTCCATCATCAGTTCCTTCCCTCGTATTATGTGTGTAATTTTAAGTAAGTGATCATCAATTGCCCAAGAAAATTCAAGTAATGGCCAAACTCTATATTTTTTACCTACTCTTGGATGTTCACGTTCAGAAATTCTAAGTAAAACTCTATCACGAAAAGCTGGATCTGGATGTTTCATATCAGTTTTTAATCTTACAACAGCTTCGCCTTCTTTATAAAATCCATTTAACATTTTTTCAAATTTTTCCAAATTTTCTTCCACACTTTGCTTTCTATGCTGACATTCGATGCCTTTTATACGATTTTTTCTCAGAATTTCGGCGTTACATTCGCATACATATGCTGCACCGAGTTTTATCAATTTTTTTGCATATTCATAAAAAATTTTATTTCTATCCGATTTGTAAATTAGTTTATCCCACTTAACACCAAGCCATTTTAATCCATCAATTATGAGTTCATATGATTCAGGAAGAATGAATTTTTCTTCTGAACCAATCGTATCATCGATTACAAGATAAAGCTTTCCTTTATACTTTTTCCTATACTCATCGTTTAAGATTGCTGCGCGTGCGTTACCAATATGTAGCGGACCAGAAGGATATGGAGCAATACGCAAAATTACTTTTTTATACTTTTCAACATTTGGCAATGGTTCAAGTTCTTTTTCTTTTTTAATCTTTTTTTCGATTTTTGCACCAAGTTTTTCTAGTTCATTTTTCTGCTGCTCTAAAGTTAAATTATTGATTTGCCTAACAATTTCAGTAGCTATTTTTATAACTTCTTTTACATTTTTCTTAAGTTCAGGTTTTTCTCCTAAAACTTTGGAAATAACAGGCTCAACCAGTGCCTTCCCATTATGTTCCAGCGCATTTATAAGAGCATGCTTCAAAATGATTTTTTTCATATTTAGAATATCAGTTTAGCAAATTATATTTATTTCAAAATTATTGCACCATATCCAACAACTGCACCTAAATCCTGTGTAATATCTCCAGATGTTGCATATTTTAACAATTTCCCTTTCTTTGCACCAAGCTCTTTTGCTGCAACCATGGCTATAGCTATTGGTCCAAAACCACAAACACTGGCATTTTTTTCTTCTATTCTCGCAAAAAACTCTTTTTCATTAAGTTTCAAAATACTTTTTATAATCAGGTTGTCGATTCTTTTTGCTTGATTATATGGTATATAGTGTGAAAAATCAGAGCTTGCTAGTAATATCCATTTTTCTTTTTTTATGATGTTAGCAATGGTCTTCCCTATAATTTTACAACCTTCAAGCAAAGTTTCATCAGCAAATTCATTTAAAACAGAAATTGGAACTATTTTAAAATCATTACCAAATCTATATTGTAAAAATGGAAGTTGAACCTCTATTGAATGTTCATTTTCATGAGCTATATAGTCATGTTCAAGTATCGGACATTCTTTAATCATTTTTTCAGCAATTTTTTCATCAACAAGTATTTCGCCTAATGGCGTTTTCCACATACCGGTTTTCATTATTGCAAACTTTGCGCCTATACCGCCATGATTAGGTCCAACTATTATGTAATTTGATTTTTCTATTTTCGAATAGACCCATGCTGCTATGGGACCGGAGTATTCATATCCAGCATGTGGGACTATTGCTACATTAAAATGTTCTTTTTCTATTTTCTTTGGACCAAGTTTATGACTAAAGCAACTGCTAATTTGTTTTTGTAACAACTCTTTTTCAATATTATAAAATGTTCCGGCAGCAACAGGAAGTCGTATAATTACCATTATTTTTCACATTCTTAATTTAAAATTTATTTATTTAAAATTGTTTTATTTTCTGCATGATCAAAAGTAAAAATATACTGGAAAACATATTTTTGATAATATTGAAAACACCATATATTTACTTTATAATATTTTTTACAAAACAATTATTGTAAAAGATATTTTTTTAAACACTGTTTGCTAAGGTATAAATAGAACATTTTGCAATATTTTATAATAAGAAGGTGAATAATTTGGTCAAGGAAAAGCCAATTTTACAGCTTTTCCTGAGACCCAAGCCGATAAGAATTCTTATGAGTTTAAGAAAGGGGCCAAAATACGCAACAATTTTGTCAAAAGAAGTAGACTGTACGTATTCGCATACAGTAAAACTCCTCGACTTATTTAAAAATTATGGCATGGTTGATTTTGACAAGCGTGGCCGAATAAAAATTGTCAAGTTAACTGAAGTTGGCGAAAATGTAGCAAAAACAGCCGAATCACTATTCCTAAAAATAAATCGGCTAAAAGAAAAAACAGAGAAAAAGTGAGAGTTGGTACAAACAACATTGCTAATAAAAAACCAAATGTATTTTCCATAAAACAATAGTTTTTGTTTTTCTATAAATTTCTCGTCTAAGATCAAGGTTAAACATTCTCTCTCTTATATATTAAAAGAGAAAAAATGAGTATTTTGGCAAAGTTTCTTATAACGTTTTCTATTAATGGAAAGTATAAATTTATAGAAAAATAACTAATAATAAATTAAAAGTGCGCCAGATATAGCAATGGATTGAGCACTTGTTAGAGATGGTAAAAATGAAACTTATACCTTATTTGCTTGTTGGCAATCATCCTAAGGCAAAAAAGTTAAAAGAAAGGGTGACCCAAATAATTAAAATTCTAAAAGAAAGTAATAATAAAATTGAAGCAACTGAATTAGAAAAAAAACTTGGCATTTCGCGTTTAAAACAGCCGGCCATGTTTTATAAACCTTTGGCTGCCTTGCGAAAATGGGATTTGCTTCAAGTTCAAAAAAAAGTTGAATTGAACGAACACGGTAAAAAACATTTCAGGACAACATATATATTAACTCCTGAGCTTTTTTATCACTATATACAAAAAACCCTTCTAGAATTAGTTAAAAAGGAGCTAGAAATGCTTTAAAATGCACCAATGGCTAAATTAGATTGCGCATTTTGTGGATTTAAAAGTGCGTGTAAAATTATTTTTCTATCAAATATATAATTTTTGAAATATATTTCATTTTAAATATTTTGTGAAAAATTTATTGAAATATATGTTATCAATTATAATGTTAATATAACATATGTTTCGCTAATTAATTTGGTGCATTTTTAAAATTTTTGGTTAGCGTAAGTATTTTTGCTCAAATTTTAGTTAGAAACTTCATAAAAATACTAGCTTCTCTCGTAAAAGTGAGAGTTAACCGTTAAAAATAAATAGTGAGAGAAACAAATAATATTATGGGCATTTTAGATTATTTACGAGGAATTTTCTCTAAAAAGCGCAATATCGAAGCGCTGCAGCAGCGCTTTGAAGCGCTTCAAAGCGATTTAAAAGCGCTTCAAAGCAGCGCTTTAAATCGTACCGAAATTGAAAAAGATTCGTTTCAGTTAGGTCTAGCGGCAGGTTATACCGGAAAATTTATCAAGGAAATCGAAAATACCCTTAATCGAATTGAAAGCCAAATGCCAACTAAAGATTGGCTAACTTCTGCTTTTTTGGATTATTTTAAATTTCACGAGCAAAACGAAGAGAAGCGGTTTGAAATTATTCATAATCTTTTACTTAGTCTTCAAAAAACAGCCGAAAAAACACCCGAACCCATTAAAGAAGAACTAATTAGTAAAATCAATGTAATAAAAGAAAACCTACCTTTAAGCCCAAAAATGGAGGCTGTTCTATTGATTATAAAAGAGTTTAAAGAAATAAGCTATGATGAACTTGCTATGAAACTAGGTATACAAGTATCTGCTTTAAGAGGATTGCTCACAAATCTTGCCCGGAGAACCAATAAAATCGAACGTTTTATACGTGAAGGAAAAGGTTGGGTAAGATATATTGGCGATTAGTTGAAGCGCTTCAAGCGATTTTAAATTGATTTATAGACAGAATAGGCATAAAAAACTATTTTTTACCGTTCCATTCGGCATGACAGAATGGACATATCGTTATTTTTTCATATAATCCAACTTTAACCAGGTTAAAACATTTTTTACAAGGAACGCATACTTTACCCATATACTGTGTAAAATTGCCCCTAATCACCACCTGCAAAAATTATTATGGTAATTCTAGAATATAAATCTTAAAAATTTTATAATGAATTTTCACTTCTAAGAAGTGGTAATTGTCTAGAAAATTACTTGAAATTTTCTATTTTTTCTTTAAGTTTAATGAATTTTGTGACCGCATTTAGATCTATATTTGGCTTTAGTCTAATCATTTTCAAATTAAAAGGTTCCATCGGTTGGATGTCAACAAAAATCGATAGATGTTTTTCGATGAGTCTTGCAATTGTTTTATGATGTAAGCCGGTTCGCCTTTCTATTTCTCTATACCAAAGCCAACCTTCTTCTGCTTCTTTTAGACAATTAATTATTTTACTGAGATTACGCGCAAGATCTTTTCGCATAAAATGCACCACTTGGAGCTATATATATTATTTAATTTTAATTTTTAACTTTTTAAACTATTTTTTTCTAAATAATAGGGAAAAAAGCTAAAATTTACTTTTATTTTTTTACAGAAGATTAATTTTTCTTTTTTAAGCTGAATATGTCACAAAATTTTGCTCAGAAATTTAAAAAATCTTTCAACCTTTTAATTGCTTCTATTTTTTGCCTATTTCCGATTTTTGCCTGTTCGACAGCATTTTTTAATATCTCACCCACATTAGCCATAGCTCTTTTTTCAAGTCTATATGGAATATTTGCTTTAGTTCCAAAAGCATATGTATATCTAATAGGATCTGTAAATGATGTGGATGCACCATAAATTAGTTTCGAAACATATGCCAATCCTCTAATAGTAGCAGGACCAACTCCCCTTATTTCCAATAAATCGGCAAAATTTTTTCCTGCAAATTCATGAGCATTTTTTAATGCTTCCAATGATATTTTTTTTGGGATTGCAAGCTCATAAGGCATTTTCACAATTTTAATACCTAAGAAATCGATTATTTTAGTTTGGCCAATTTCTCTACTAAGACTCACTATAGTTTTTTGAAGTTTTTTAGGTTGTTCATCACGAACAATATCAACTATAGTCTTTCTACATTCTCTCGATTTTCTAGAAGTAAGATCTAAAACAACTTTTTGATGACTACCAACAGCTGTATTATAGGGCTCCTCGACAAATTGTTTGGGGTTTAAGGTCCAATGAAACCTTCTAACAGTACCTTTATTAATATTCATTTTTTGATTTATAGTTGTAAAGTTGCCTTTTTCATCAATTAGCATAGTGTGAAAATAGAGTTGATGCTGATCTTGAAGTTCACATGTATCCACTTTACATGTAAGTCGACTAGCACGTATCAGTTTATTAATTTTTTGTGAGCTTATTCCCAACTCCTCACCAACCTTTGGAATTTCATTAATAGCATGTGCCCTCAAACCTTTTCCACCAACAATTTTTAGTCCAACATTTTCTTTTTCAAGAGCTTCTTTGGCTGCCATTAGTGGAACAGTTGTCATTCCGGAAAATTGCCATTCAAATCCAACAGTACATGAAAAACAATTGAGCCAAAGTGGATCCGAAAATCTTCTAATAACTTCTTTTGTTCCAAATTCATTTACAAGCGCTTCCAAAATTGGACCAGCCAGTTTTACAATTTCTCTATAATGCGGGACAGGTCCGGCTGCTAGTCGAAGTTCCACCACACCTGTTCGTCTAAGTTTTCGCATGTTTAATATTTAACTAATTAATATAAAAATAAAAATAAATAAATATGATGAAATCAGAAATTTTAATTGGTTCATCAATTTTTATATTTTTAATTTTCCTTAGTCCTGCTGTTGCGCAAGAAGCCAGAGTTTGGACAGATAAAAGTATTTATTCTGAAGGAGAGTATGTAAAAGTTTTTGTCGAATTACCTTATATCGTTGACTCATGCGAAGGTTATTTGATCACGCCACAAGGAAATGAAATTCCTATAGGTCCAAGCGTGTGTGGGCCTTTTATTCACTATAAAACCGGCGAGCTTGTTCAAAGAACACATTTTACAACTTTTGTGACTAGTTTAATTGAAAATAATGTTGAATATGGTTATCTGCGCGATAATTTCGGAATTTGGGGAATTAAAATTATAGTCAAAAAAGATGGTCAGATAGATAGAGTTCTAAATACAAGTTTTGAATACAAATATTTCAATAAAATAGTTGGCACCTGTACATTAGAGAATACAAAGTCTAAAAACTGCACGTTCTTAGATTCAGTGTTCGAAGTCACCCGTGATGGTGGCTGTGGACCATACCCAGTTACTATAACTATTTCATATTTTGGAGGTACAAAAACTTTAAGTTTGGCAGAGGGAGATAGCGAAATGCTTGACGATTCGATTTTAGTAATAAATAGAGGTTCCTCGTGTGGTGAGGGTATACTTCATTTACGATTTGATAAATTTATTTCTCCAGAAGAAACTTCGTTAAAAGTTTCAACTGAAAGTATAGAAGCTAAAATAGGAAATGAGTCAAAAAGTTTCTCTTTACCAACTGAAGAAAAGACTCTGGTAATCGAAGGGCGCGTTGACGAGATGGAAAAAAGTAAGAAGATAAACATTTTAATTGATAATGTAAAAAACGTTTTAATTTTAGAATCCGCGAATGTCTCGGCTGATACAGAATTACCTATTGGTATTGAAACTGCGCAATTATATGTGGAAGTAAACGGGACAAAAAGTGATGTAAACATCCTCCCAGATACAGCAGCAGAAAGAGCAAAAGCCGAGCTCACTTCTATAGAAAGCATTGAGCTTATTGGTGGAAGCGCTCTTTATCTTATCAAAGGATTGAAAAATGGAGAGACTAAGGAGGTTAAGATAGACGCAAGAACAGGACAATTAATAACTGAAGAAAAAGTTACTTTACCCATCTTACTAGCAACTGCTATAATTATTGCACTAGTATTAATTCTAGTTGTAATATATCTAATAAAATTGAAGGTAGAGAGAAAAAACATTTAGTTATCTAAAAAAAGCATACGATAAAATAAAAGTTTTTGAACAGATTTTATCTGATTTGTTTTAAAAATATTAATTTCAAAAATATTCTTTTATTAATGGAAAAAGACATTCTTGAAAATTATCAGAAAGCACGATTAATTTCAGATCAAGTAATAGAATTTGCTAGAGGTTTGATAAAAGAAAATGAAAAAATTTTAGATATAGCGGAAAATATAGAAAAGAAAATTTTCGAATTGGGCGGAAAACCAGCATTTCCTGTTAATATTTCAATAAA
>Ga0185307_1001733_pt1 | contig 11740 bp, 11 predicted proteins | sample LHCtaG_FD_128010 | JGI IMG/M metagenome (GOLD analysis project Ga0185307, IMG submission 128010) | Hot spring microbial communities from Little Hot Creek, USA to study Microbial Dark Matter (Phase II) - LHC4sed_matched (SPADES... | ecosystem: Environmental > Aquatic > Thermal springs > Hot... | reverse complement strand
TCCGCCTCGGCCGAAAAGTTTAAATATAAACTTAGTATTACTGAGCTATGACTTCGGTAATATTTATGGTGGTTGAGTATGCATATTCCTGACGGCTTTCTAGATGTTACTACATCACTTACTACCTACATTATATTTCTAGGTTATGGAGGTTATGCTATTAGGAAGGTTGGAAGAACTATTTCTGAACGTATTCCACTAGTATCTGTGTTAGCTGCAGCTATTTTCGCTGCTCAGATGCTTAACTGGCCAATACCTGGAGGTACAAGTCTACACTTTGTTGGAGGGGCTTTAGCCGGAATCATACTTGGAGTTTGGAATGGCTTCTTAGCAATGCTTCTAGTACTTCTTGTTCAATGCCTAGTATTTCATGATGGTGGAATAACAGCTCTCGGGGCTAACATTATTAACATGGCAATTATAGATGTTGCTGTAGGATACTTAACATATCGTTTACTCATTAAGCTATTTGGATTTAAAATCTCTACACAGATAGTAGCATCATTTATAGGTGGCTGGCTTGGAATAACGCTTGCAGGGCTTGCCTGTGGGCTTGAGATAGGATATTCCCCATCCTTCCCTTATGGTGTTGCTGTTACTGTACCTGTAATGGCTGGATGGCATGCTATTCTAGGGATTGTTGAAGGAGTAATTACAGCTTTAATTGTTACGTATCTAGCGCGTAAAGCCCCATACCTAATATCTACAGGTGGATAATTATGAAGTCTAGGGGGAGAAGTATTTTATCCTTTAAGAAAACATTAATCATAGCTTTAATACTTGTAGTTGTTAGCCCTATTTTCGGTGTTTTCCTAGCTGATGTTTTCGGATATCATGAACCACTAGATCTAGCTGCTGAGCTTCTTAATCTTCAAGACTTAACGGAGAATATTAATTGGACTCCACTTCTAGACTATACAGTACCTGGATTACCGGCTGAGCTGGGCTATATTGTTTCCGGAATTATAGGCGTCGCTATAATTCTAGCTGTTGGATTTATAATTAGTAGGTTAACGTAATGGGAAGCCTTATCAATAGCTTTCTGGAGGGGTTAGCTGAAACCATTAATACATTAAACTATGAGTCTAACTCCAAGTTTTTCAATCCATCTATAGCTATGCTTTCAACCCTAATTCTTACTGGATTAGCTTCATTCAGCCTCGACTTTAAGCCTCCACTAATTATACTATTTCTAAGCTTCCTACTTATGTTTCTAGCCCGCTCAAGAATTTACTCATGGCTTAAGATTATAGCTATTACTACTCTATGGGCTACCACTGTATCTATACCGTTAATCTTCACATTTCCCGGAGGATTAGCTAGCGTAACGCTGGGATTGGTAGAGCTTGGAATCAGCTTGGAGGGGCTTTACTTAATGATTATGTTTACTATTAGGGTTGTAGCTGCAGCTTCTATATTTACAGCGTTTATCTTCATTCTCGGATGGAGGGGGGTGATTGATGGTTTAAGAGGGCTGAAAGTGCCGGGCAGTATTGTTTCCCTAATTTCCCTATCAATAATTTACATACCCTTCCTCATTAGGGAGATGGTGAGAATGCTTTCAGCTAGGGAGGTACGTATAGTGAGGAAAACTGGTTTTAGAGAGTTATGGTATGTTCTAGCATCAGTAGTAGGAGATCTAATACTGAGAAGCTATGAACATGCGTGGAGGCTTGAAAAAGCTATTAAAGCTAGAAGCCTTAAGCCCAATCCCCCTCCAGCAGGGAAATTTAGGGTAGGATTATGGATTAATGATTTAACACTATTAATACTTACACTCTGCATTACTATGTTATGGTTTTTATCCAGGTAATACTATGTTGAGGGTTGAGAATGTATATTTTAAGTATCCTGGTGGTTTAGAGGTTTTAAGAGGGGTAAGCTTTACAGCTAATAAGGGTGAAGTAGTAGCTGTAATTGGACCTAATGGAAGTGGTAAAACAACCCTCCTCATGGTTGCTGCTGGACTACTTGAACCTAGTAGGGGCTTAGTTTTACTGGATGGTAAGCCGTTAAGGGAGCAGCTGCCTGAAGCTAGGAGAAAAATAGGCTTGGTTTTTCAGGATCCTGACGACCAGCTTTTCAATCCAACAGTCTATGATGAAATAGCCTTTACACTCCGTCAAATACTACCTACAGAGAGGGATGTGGATAGAAGAGTGTTTGAAGTTGCGGAGAGGTTTAAGCTGGAAAAAATTCTGGATAAGCCTCCCTACAAGCTAAGTATAGGGGAGAAGCGTAGAGTAACGTTAGCATCAATACTAGCATACGATCCTGAATTACTATTGCTAGATGAGCCGACAGCTAATCTAAGCAGTAGATACATAGAGGAGATAGAGGAATTACTGATGGAGGCTAAGAAATCCCACAAAGCAGTTGCTGTAGCTTCACATGATGTAGAGTTTATTGCTAGAGTAGCTGACCGCATCTACATTCTTAACAACGGTACTACAGTAGGAGGCTTAGACACTAAATCTATATTAGCAGATGAGTCTCTACTCACCCTTGCCGATATGAAGCCTCCACTAGTACTACAGACATTAAGACTACTTAAAATCAGCCTGGAGGAGAATCCTCTAACAATAAGAGACCTGTTAGAAATAGTAAAGGCTAGGGAGAAGTTAAATAATCAGTAAGCCACCGGTAAAGAAGATCTATGAGATTTAAATCTATACTGAATCGCTTAATATTCAGAACAGCAAGTAATTAAGAATAATGTATAGCTGAGAGGGCTCTTATTGTTAGATGCTTACCCCTAGATTATTTAAAGCCTAGGACGATTTACCCCTTACCACAGGAAATCATAGGTTTAGGATACTAGCTATAACATAGCAGTAAACTTAAGATATATAGTTTAGGGAAGCTAACCTACTATAAGTATTTAGCTATGGCTTTCGAAACTTAGTATAGGTTAGGATAATAGGCTTTACGTGAAATTTTAAACAGTAAATACTTAGTCTTCAGCTTCTAAGTATGGATGAGGGTATTTCTCACTGTATTCCTTTAGCTTCGTAATTGCTGATGTTAGATCGTTAATATCTAAGCCTAATAGTTGAGCCTTAGACTCATTAATAAACTCGTTAATTCTACTCTTAACCTCAGCTTCATCCATTACTACTCCTCTCAGCTTCTCCCTTAGCCTCTCTATAGATTCCTCAGGGATTATGAAGAAATCGCCTGATATAATTAAATCCAGTATTTTATCACCTATTGTTTCAGCTGTTACTCTAATTAGCTTTTTACCTTTATGTACAACCTCTACAACCCTAACTCCATCAGCTACCCTAACAGATCTCTCAATCTCCTCCCGTTCATCATCGTATAGGTAAAGCCAATCCCTAGATTTATGTTTAGGTAATACTTCTTCACGCCATATTTTAAGCTCCTCACTGCTTGGGCTGCCGTAATTAATGTTTAAGCCAATAATCTCCTCATAGCCCTCAGTAAATAGCTCCTTCAACTGCTTATCTGATGGTATGTATCCAAGCTCCCTTTTAAGAGATGTAATCCAATCCCTCATGCTCTTAGCCAGCTTATCCCTAAACTTTTCGCTAGGAACCCTTAGTATGTTAGCCATCATGTCGTAGTCAACATCAAGCAATACATTACCAACAAGCACTACAGCTGAACCAATTCTACTAGCTCCATTACCGGATATCTTCCTGTTGTTTACAACAACGTCATTTATAGGCTTAAACTCAGCATTTAATCCAAGCCTTCTACATACATATACTGTTACCTCCAAAAATCTTCTAAACAACTCGGAAACATTATGTGGAATATATATACTCTCCCCGCTAGCAATTACCTGATAGAATTGCTGGTTAGAATCAAGATAAACAGCTCCACCACCCTGCCTCCTCCTAATAATAGGTAATCCAAGCCTCTCACAGAGCTCAATATTAACCTCCTTTTTAAGCTCTTGATGATAACCTATACAGACATAGGGGCTTACAGGTCTAACAAGTATTATCGTGTTTGGAGAAATCTTTCTATTAATAGCTAACGCTACAGCATCGTAAAATGTCTGAGCCATATAGGGGTCTGCAAGCCCTAAATCAATTAAACGCCACTCCTCCATAACCGCCGGAAACCTTATTAAAATATATATTTTACTATCTAAACGAACTATCAACATTATATATTGCTCTGTTATATATTGATGAATAGGTTTATGAAGGTTTTAATGTTTTAAGCTAAGCTCTGGAATTGTTGAGGAAGATATAAGTCCTATACTTCAAAATCAGGGAAGGATAGCGGAAACCCTAAGCTAAAGGCTTGAAGCATTTTAAAGCCCTCTAAAAGCAGTATAAATTTAAAATTAATAATAATGTAAAGGAGCTCTTGAGTTTTGTTAGCTATTTAAGCTTAATAGCCACTTCCATAAGGGAATGTATTCAATTACTTTTTTGTTTATTTCCTCCCTACCTTCATAATCTTCCGTTATTATTAATCCCTTTTTTAACCTAAATTCTTCCATAGCTTTTATTAAACCTTTTACTTCCCTTTTTCTAGTTTTTTCATCACTAATATTCCAGCAAACTTGTATTAATTTATTAACTTTAAAATTTTCCTTAACTACAAAATCCACCTCTTTTCCATCGTAGCTCCTCCAATAAAATATGTCAATTAAAGGATTTTTGGTTTTCCACCTCTTTAATTCTACTGCAACTACGTTTTCTGCTATACTACCAAGATTTTCACTAAGTTTAAAACCTATAGCATTACTTAAACCAACATCTATAGAGTAGACTTTTCTAGGGGATTTTTCCTGCTCCTTAACCTTAGGCGAGAATCTTCTAATAAAGAATAAAAGACCAACCTCCTCTAAATAGTATGAAAACTTCTCTACAGTATCAGAGGATATATTAATAAATTTTTCAATTGATCTAAACGTTATTGGGTTTGAAATATTTGTTAGATAAAATCTTGCTAAGCTTTCCAATTGATTTATCTTCCTTACCTTATACCTTTGGAATATATCCTTTGTCAAAACATCATCAAAGTAGGAAAGTAAAATTTCCTTTTTGCTTTTACTTAAAGCAACCTCTGGAAAACCTCCAAACTCTAAGTATTCCTTTAAAGCTCTTTTTATCTCTATTTTCTTCTCTACCAAATCTAAAGAATCCCTTATTTCAACCTCTTTAAAACTCAGAAACTCTTTAAAACTTAATGGAAATACAGGTATATCTAAATGTCTACCAGTTAGTAAGGTTGAAAACTCCCTTTTAATCAGCTGGGAAGTTGACCCGGAAACAATTATTTTAGCCTTTCCTAACTCATTAAGGGTTCTCACCCATCTCTCCCATTTCTCTACTCGATGAACCTCATCGAGGAAAATATAGGGTTTACCCTTTGGATTAAGATATTCAATATAGGTTTCAAATATTTCATCCAAAATTTTTGGGGAAAAATCAGAAAATCTCCTATCCTCAAAATTAACAATCAAAACCTCATTTTTACCAACATTATTTTTAATTAATTCCTCTGCTATTTGCCTCATTATATAAGATTTCCCCGCTCTTCTTATACCTGTTATACATATAATCATATTTGATTCAAGAAATTCTACTGCTTTCTTTACATATTCCTCCCTTTTAATTCCTGTATCTATTTGTTTTCTCCAAAAGTTCCAGTCACTCAATATTTCCAAAATTTCTTCTCTTCTCATATACTAATATACTTGGCAAAATTTATAAATTTTGCCAAGTATACTCGGCATTTTCAAAGAATATTTCTTTAAATTCCATATCTTAAATGTATTATTATGCATGCTCAGTTTATATATTGATATGTAGGAGGTTTATGAAGGGTTTAATGCTTTAAGCTAAACTCTAGAATTGCTGAAGAAGACATAGTTCTTTAACTTTACCCGCATAGGCTACATGTAATCCATTAACCCTCCCGCTTAATTCATCAATTCTTTTTTACCATATAATTACTTTATACATATTAATTATACAGTTTTATTTGTATATGATAATCATGTCATGTTTACTGATATTTAGCAGTAAGATAACCATTTTATTGATATTAGTTTAGTTTCTCTATAGCATTATTGATGTTGCTCTATTGTTCTTAGTGATGGTTAAAGCCAATAATTCTAGAGGTACTGCCATAATAGGGTGGTTAACACGCTAATTTTACAAACTATTTAATAGGTGGAAACATATTTATAATAGCTGAAAGTATACTTTATTTTTGGAGGTTTATGAATGAGCGTGTCGATGTAGGTATTCCGGGCATGAATGAGATACTGTACGGTGGAATACCTAGGAGAAACATTGTCCTATTGTCTGGCGGTCCAGGTACTGGTAAGTCCATTTTTGGCCAACAGTTTCTTTACGCCGGCTTTAAATTAAATGAGCCCGGTGTTCTTGTGACTTTGGAGGAACATCCTGTTCAGGTTAGGATTAACATGGACCGTTTCGGCTGGGAGCCGAGAAAATATGAGCAGGAGGGAAAGTTTGCGATTGTTGATGCTTTTACTTCCGGTGTCGGTGAATCAGCTAAGAGAGAACGTTATGTAGTTAAAGATCCAGATGATGTTCCAAGCTTTCTAGATGTTATAAGACAGGCAATTACCGAAATAAATGCGCAGAGAGTTGTTATAGACTCGGTTTCAACCCTCTACATGACTAAGCCTATGCTGGCAAGGTCGACATTAATGCTTATAAAGAAGGTTCTTGCAGGTTTAGGCTGTACAGGCTTTCTTGTCTCACAAGTAAGCGTAACGGATAGAGGATTTGGTGGACCTGGTGTTGAACATGCTGCTGATGGAATTATAAGGCTTGATTTAGATGAGTTTCAAGGTGAGCTTAAACGTTCAATAATTATTTGGAAGATGCGTGGAACAGGGCACTCCATGAGAAGACATCTTTTTGAAATAACAAGCAAGGGAATAATTGTCTACTCAGACAAAACTGTAAAGATTACTCCTAGAGGATTATTTGAAGGGGGGTGAGGTCTTATAAGTGAAGTTGAAGTTCCCTTAAAACCTTTAGGAAGGGAGGATATTCAAAAGCTTGAAGCAGTTCTTCTCCTAGGAACAGTGTCGAGAAAAGACGTTATAGAGAAAATGCGTAGCACAAATCCGAAGGATAGAATTACATGGATAGATTCCTTAGCTGTTGCGGCTGGCGCTCTTGCGAGGGAGAAAGCCGGAATGACTATTACACGAATAGCTGATGAGCTTGGTAGAGGTGAGCAAACCGTTAAGGCACATCTAACAGGAAAGACTGAAGCTGGAAAACTTATAAAAGAAACCTATGAAATGCTAGTTCGTGGAGAAAAAGTTTTAACATTTATAGTTAAAGAAGCTGAGGAACCCTCAATAGAGGAGGTTGAAAAGCTAAAGGCTGAAATCGAAAAGGAGAAGCGGGAAAAAGCTGAGCTTCAAAAGAAGCTTAACGAGATTCAAGACAAACTTGGAAATGCTGTAAAAACCTTGGAGGAACTGCTTAATCAATTAAAAACCTGACAGCAAAATGATGGATCAAGAATATTTGTTCACCTATCGTTTCGCTCCCGGTTAGCTGCAACGAGCAAATGTCTTTTACAACCCCACAGCTGTTTCTGCTGTTTAAGCTTTTCATATTTGTTTCTTCTATTGAGGCTACACATCATTCTCCAAGTTGTGCGCTGAAGCCATGGTCTTCCTCGTGGTAGATTGTGAAGCTTAAGCAGGGAACGTTATCCTTAATATATTACTATTTCTAGTGTTTCGATGTTTACCCTAGATAGATCATAGTGTTAGGTATAAGCTCTTCTACAGCGATGTCTAATGTTGTTCTACTTCTTAAATACTTTATTTAATGGATGCCTACTACTTATCGAGATATTCCTACGTTTTAGGCTGTAGCCGATAAGTGCATCTATGATTGCTATTGATGGTATTATGTATTCTCCAGCTTCTACTGGACCGTAGATTATGAAGTCTGCTCCATGAGTTCTAAGATATGTATTAACTGATGAGTTGCATGCTCTAAATATGTCTTTAGGCTTTTCCCTAATTTTCCTCCACGTATACATGGCGTTGAATGAAGCTGCTCCACTAGGTAGTCCTAACTCGTTTTTAATATGGATTATTGATTCAGCAGTTAATGCTATGCTTGGAGGGTCGAGTACTGTAGCATCAATAAGTGTTTTATCTACGCCTGCCCTCCAGGCTTTGGATAGAAGTCCTTCAAAGCCGTTATATCCCTTAATAACGTCCAGCCTTTCTTGAGGCCATATTTTCCTAGGATCTAGAGTAAGCAGTACTGCAGCTTTAATTCCGGAGTTTCTTATAGCTTTAAGCTCTTCATCCCCTGTTTGTGGAGATATTGTATTATATATTATTCTATCCTGCATTCCGGATTCAACTATGTATTTTAAACATTCAACTCTAGCCTTAACAGTTACTCCGTCGAGAAGTATGGGTGCTTCAGTAATTCTGGATATGATGCATACATGTCTCCATAGAGACTCGCCTGTTAATCCACTTACAGCAAGCATATGTTGAACACCGTACTCGTCACTAAGCTCTTCAACCATCTTAACACTACGCTCCACAGCATCCATATTAACTTCATCACTAGCCTCATCAATAAATACTTTATGACCCTTATGGAATAAGCTTCCAATCAAAACTGTAGGATTCTCCCCCTCCCCGCCGAAAACAATATCTCCAACAGTAAATCTTACTTGACTTGTTTTAAACCTAAACATCAACATCTATGTTAAGCTGAAAATTTAAGTTTAGCGTTCAACATCTAACTTTGGGAGCATTAAGCTACTATTTATCTCGCTAAGATATTGCTTAACTTATGGTTTTCTGTCGAGTTTATGGGAAGCCACGAAATTAGAGTATGTAGCTTCACATGTTTAGAAGCTATTATACTCTATTAATTGTTTACTATTAAGATTTAAGTCTAGAAGACTTATAGTACCGATAAGTTTTTAGGCTAATAATTGCTTTGAAGTTATGGCTGGAGATGTTAAGGTTGGTTTTATAGGTTTAGGTATAATGGGTTTACCTATGGCTACAAATATTTTAAAAGCAGGATATCCGCTTACAGTCTATAATAGAACGATAAGTAAGGCTGAGTCTTTAAGAAGGCTGGGAGCTTATGTTGCTAGCTCACCTAAGGAGGTGGCTCAGAGGTCTGATGTTGTTATATCTATGGTTACTGATGTACCTGATGTTGAGGAAGTTCTCTTCGGAGATAATGGAGTTGTGGAGGGTGGAAGTAGAGGATTAATATTTATCGATATGAGTACAAACTCTCCTGAAGCAGCTAAAAGCTTTGCTAAGCGTCTTCTAGATTACGGTATTGAGTTTATGGATGCTCCTGTTACTGGTGGGGATAAGGGAGCTAGGGAGGGTACACTTACAATAATGGCTGGTGGAAGGCTTGAAACATTCCAGAAGGTTAAGCCAATATTTGAAGCTATGGGTAAAACCATAGTTTACTGTGGAGAGGTTGGATCAGGCCAAATGGTTAAGCTATGTAACCAAGTAGTTGTTGGCTTAAACATGCTAGCAGTTACTGAAGCTCTAGTATTAGCTAGGAAGGCAGGTATAGATGAAAACATACTATTCACAGTATTATCTACAGGAGCTGCTAACTCATTTACTGTACAGTACTATCTCCCCAAAATATTGAGGGGGGATTTTGAGCCTGGATTTAAAGCTTCACATCTTAAAAAGGATCTTAAATACGTTATTGATACTGCAAATAGGCTAAACATACCGCTTCCAGGTGTAAGTATCCTACTTCAACTCTACAACTCACTAGTATCACAAGGCCTAGGGGAGAAGGGAACTCAAGCATTAATAAAAGTTTATGAAGTGTTAAGCAGTAAATAGATTAGATTTAATTTTAGTCATCATAACAGGAAAAGAATGTTCCCACACAGTAAGGAAAGTATTAGGCCTCCATATGGTAACCAACGGTAAAGTAGCTTATGCTAAACATTACTTATAATTAAACCTCACCAACCAAGCTAAGCATCTTCATCTTGATGCTGCAGATTTATATTACAGCCTCTAGTAGGGGTTATTATGCTATATAGATGCTTTCAAATCTTCTTTTCATCCCCTGGTAACCTTTCCTACAAACACATATCTCCCCTCTCTAGATGGTATTTTGTAGTGTAAACGGCATTGAACAGCTTAGGCTTAAAGCCTATGCCCCTATACATAGGTGACGACACATATTCATCAACTATACTGGCGAGAAGTCCTTACCTCTAATAACCTTACCTCTAATAATATACAAAATATAACTATCGATTCGAAGGGTTAACGATATATTTAGGAGTTGTTACATATTTGTAGTGGCTGTTATGTTTCCTATTAGGGATGAAAACCCTTCAAGAACTACCCCTATAGTTACGTGGATTATTATAGCTGTAAACGTTTTCATCTTTATCTACACATACATTATAGATGGTGTAAACTTTGAAAAATATATTTTCAGCCTCGGCACTATACCTGAAAAAATTCTACGTGGAGAATCCATCTATACACTTTTAACATCGATGTATATGCATGGAGGGTTAATGCATATATTCGGCAATATGCTTTACCTAAATATTTTCGGGGATAATGTTGAGGATGTATGTGGTCACTTAAAATATTTAGTTTTCTACACTATCTGTGGTGTTTCAGCCTCGTTAATCCATACCTTCCTAACAAGTAATCCACAAATACCTGCAGTAGGTGCTTCAGGAGCTATTTCAGGTATTCTAGGAGCATATGTTGTACTTTATCCACGTGCAAGAATACTAACAGCAGTCTTCTTCAGAATAATATACTTCACAAGAGTTCCAGCATCCCTATTCATAGGCTTCTGGTTCATAATGCAGCTACTACTTAGCTCCTACGAAATACTTGGCTACACTACAGGTATAGCTGTTTGGGCTCATATCGGAGGCTTTATAGTAGGATTAATACTTTCAATACCGCTAAGAACAAGACTTAGAGAAAGAAGCCTATACCACTATTAAATCAATCCCTAATAACTATATTAATTGTGACTACTGTTAAACATAATGTTCTCTCTACATTTCTTCTATCTGTAGCTGAGAAGATATGGCTCGTTATTAAGAGCTATCGACCCATGTTTTAAGGATACTAGTAGCTCAATCTATTGAAAGCTTGCCGTAGCTCTGAAGAACCTGTGTAGAGGATGAATAAACTAGCAAGTAGCATATCCTCCCCACATGTCTTAAGCCGTGAAGAATGGCTAGAAGTAAGAACCTCCAGAATTTAACTGTGAAGAACATTAATTATTACTAAGATAGCTCCCATAGAGGAATAATGACTTCTTTCAATACATAATAGCATACCAACATCTTAACTCAAACAATACCCTTAATATGTTGAAGTACTTAAAACATTCAAGTCATAGCAAGTAAGAAACTTATGTGGCTGCCTTACTTTATAGAGAAGAATACTCAGCAACCGTAAACTTACATTAGATTAATTTAATTAGATTAGGAATTGATGGAAGGCTAAATAATAGTAGTTAAACAGCTAATTCCAGGATAATCTAGAAAGAATCATAGGTTTAAATTGAAATCAATCATCATCTCACTGCTAAGTTGTTATCTATATCTTCACCTCCTTCTGATTCCTACTGGAATTTTTTTTCAAGAAATTTTATATATTACAGCGGATTCTAATTATAGGGTTTAATTTGAGGAGGGTTGCTTTACTCCTTATAGCTATTATTGCTTTAGCTACTACCCTATA
>Ga0185307_1001731_pt1 | contig 11758 bp, 13 predicted proteins | sample LHCtaG_FD_128010 | JGI IMG/M metagenome (GOLD analysis project Ga0185307, IMG submission 128010) | Hot spring microbial communities from Little Hot Creek, USA to study Microbial Dark Matter (Phase II) - LHC4sed_matched (SPADES... | ecosystem: Environmental > Aquatic > Thermal springs > Hot... | reverse complement strand
CCGCGACATAGAGGACTATGCTACAATAAGGCGGGTTTAGGGCGGCGAACAAGCCGTAAACAAATCCGCTGGCAAGCATTCCGACGCCGTAAGCGGTGTTGAAAATGCCGTAGGCTGTTCCCCGCGACGTTATAGGCGCAAACTCTGAAACGGCGGCGCGGTAAATGGATTCTTGCATGCCTAAAACTAGACCGAAAAACGCCGCGGCGGCTATTATGGCGGCTATGTCTGCGTTGGCTAAGGCGAACAGTGTTGGGAAAACTGAGAGGATGAAAGGCAAAGTTAGAACCCTAATCTTGTATTTGTCATAGGAGTATCCGGCTAAGAGGGCTGTGGGCGCGTCCACCCCTTGAATCAGCGCGTATATGAGGGGAACAATCCACTGCTCGTTTGTCTGCTGGAAGATCGCTGAAGCCTTTAGGAGTATAAGCTCGTATGGGATAAACCCCACAGTGTTCAATACAACGGCGAAAGTGTAAAAATAAAAGGCTTCTCCAAGTCTGCCGCCTCCTTCACGTGCCTTTTCCATTTCGGCTGGTTTGCCTGAACCGATTTTTCTGTAAGTGAAGATTAGAAATGCCATAAGCAATAGGAAAGGCGCAAGCAGTAGGCTAAAGGTTTGGTTGTAGTTGTTTCCGCTGTAAAACATTAAGGCGGCAACAACCAGTGGGCCTAAAATCGCTCCTATCTGGTCGAAAAGTTCATGGATTCCAAAGGCTTTTCCAGCTCCAACACCTCTGCTTACAATGGAAAGCACAGCATCTCTTGCTGGCGCCCGGACGGCTTTTCCGATGCGCTCAAGCAAGACGAGAATTATGGCTATCCACCATAGGTTTGTGAAGCCTAAAAGCGGAATCGCCACAATAAGCCCGTAGCCTAGAAAAATGAAAGCCCAATAAGCCCTAGTTGTGTCTGCTAAAACCCCGCTTAAAAGCCTCAAAGCATAGCCTAAAAATTCTCCGAAACGCCCAACAAAAACTATGATAAAGGCTGAAGCGCCCAGAAAAGCCAAATAGTCCGGCACCAGTCCCCGCGAACCTTCATAGACAACATCTCCTAAAAGGCTAACAACTCCAAGAAGTAGAATAGCCATGTAAACGCTTCTCACGCTGGCAGGCTCTGAACCCACAAGCCCTTCTCCCTAATGGCAACCTCATATCAGTCTATTCAGAAGTAGTTAACATTTTTGCTATCCGTTCAAGCCACTCTTTGTCCTTTTCGTCAAAACTTCCATACTCATCACTATCCACGTCAAGCACAGCTATCACAACATCCTTTTCATTAAAAACTGGAACAGCGATCTCAGACTTAGATCGCGGGTCACAAACAATATGTCCAGGAAACTCGTGAACATTTGGCACAATTATAGTTTTGCCGCTTAACACGCATTTTCCACAAACACCGGTGTAGGCTATTTGAGCGCAGGCCGGTGGCCCCTCCGACGGCCCTAGCTCCAAGAAACCTTCTTTTGGAAAGTAGAATCCAACCCAAAAATAGTAGGGAATTTGAGCCTTCAAAACCTTACATGCAATTTTCATTCTTTCCTCCAGCGGTTTTCCCAAAGCTTCCTTTTTTATTCTTTTTAGGCATTCGCCATAAAGCGCGTCCTTGTCAACGGTTTTCACGTTTCGCATCTTTCTCACTTGCTGATGGTCAAGCCTTCAGTGTACGTGTTCAGTAGAGGGTTTGATGAGATAAAGCTTTTATTGAGGCTTTAGGCTTAGTTTGGCAAATATCCATTAAAAAGGTGTTCATTATGGCTTTACAGAAAGGCGACTTCATCCTTATGGACTTCATTGCAAAAGTCAAAGAGACAGGCGAAGTCTTCGACACAACAATCGAGGAAGTGGCCAAAAAAGAACGCTTGTACAAGGAAGGCGAAATCTACGAGCCAAAACTTGTTGTTGTGGGCGAAGGTTGGGTTTTAAAGGCCTTAGATGAAAGCTTAACAACGATGGATGTTGGAAAACAAGCAACCGTTGAGATACCGCCGGAAAAAGCCTTTGGCCCCCGGGACCACGAAAAGGTCAAACGTGTTCCTTTGAGACAGTTAACAGCGAAGGGGATAACGCCTACTCTTGGAATGCGCCTCGAATATGACGGAAAAATGGCGATAGTGAGGGCTATTGGCGCTGGAAGAGTTTTGCTGGACTTCAACCCGCCGCTTGCCGGAAAAACTCTTGTCTACGAGGTTACGGTTAAAAAGAAGCTTGAAACGCAGGAGGAGAAAATTGCCGCCCTTATTCATCGTCGAATACCTTCTGTGGAAGTGGAGAAGTTCAAGTTTACGGTGAAAGGTAAAACCGTTAGTATAGAAATGCCAGAAGACGCCTTTTACCTTGAAGGAATCCAAGTAGCGAAGAGGGGAATCGCCTTGGACATTCAAAAGTTTTTCCCAGAAATCACAACTGTTAAATTCATTGAAACATTCAAAACGGCTTCGGCGGAAACTGAAAACTGAGGCAGAAAGCCAAAACTAAGCTTAAATGACTTCGGTTTCTCTGGCTACCCTTTTACATTCTTCAAAGCTTAGCTTTTGCTTGCTTAAAATCGTGTAGCGTTCCGGCCTTACGGAAGGCGCAATGAACAAGGCTTCGACAACATCTTCCTCTGTTAAGCCCAATTCTTCGGCGTTTATGGGCGCTCCAATTGTTTTAAGGGTTTCTTGGATGCGTTTCCAGTCGGCTCCGTGCAAGTAAGCCATCATTATTGTTCCAACACCGCAGCGTTCTCCATGCATGGAACTGTTGGGCTTAATCATGTCTAAGGCGTGGCTGAACAAGTGTTCGGCGCCGCTGCATGGGCGACTGCTGCCAGCAATGCTCATGGCGACACCGCAGCTTATCAAAGCCTCCAAAAGCACCCGCAAGCCTTCCTCGTTTTTCGACCTAATTTGTTTAGCGTTTTGCATCACAAGCTCAGCGCTCATCAGGGCTAGGCTTGCAGCATACTCTCCATAATATTCGCCAACCTCTTCATGAGCCAGCTTCCAATCTCTGACAGCTGTAAACTTTGCGATGACGTCTCCGCATCCGCTTGCCACAAACCGAAAGGGAGCCTGCATTATGATGTTTGTGTCTGCCACTATGGCTATGGGTGCTTGAGCCATAACTGAATAGGGCTTCTCTAAACCCTTAATGGAGGACAGTGGACTTGCAATCCCATCGTGGGAGGCTGTTGTTGGAACGCTTATGAATGGTGTTCCTTGACGCGCCGAGCTCAACTTTGCAATGTCAATTTTTGTTCCGCCACCAACCCCCAAAACCACTTGAGGCTTCAGCGCCTTGATCCTTTCCTCAACGGCTCTGACATCCCAGAGGGTGGCTGACTCAACCTTTAAAGTTTCAACCTTCAAACCCTCGCTTTCTAATATTGTTTTAACAGTTTTTCCAGCAATTTCTCCAGTTTTTGAACCTGTAACAATTAGGGCTGAGTCTGTAAACCCCAACCTATGGGAGATTTCAGCTATACGCTTTATTACGCCGTCTCCGACGATAACTTCTCTTGGAAGCTGCATCCAGTGGTGTTTTAATGTCAAATCAACCACTAAATACTGCGTAGTCACCCTTAACTTTCAAGTAGAAGCTTAAACTTAAAACTCTTTTGAAAAGGGCAAAGGGCACTTTTGCTTTTAAAAGGAAAACTTGGTTTCTGAAGCGTAATATTAATAAACAACACGTGCATGATTACAAAGGTGCTACTTCCTTGAGAAGTGAACTGGGCGGCAAGTTCAGATTTTAGGAGAAACGACAAATGGCGAATAATAGTATAATTGACAAGTTGACGTTCAAGGGGACAACAACAGTAGGTGTAGTATGTAAAGACGGCGTAATCCTAGCCTCCGACACCCGTGTAACCATGGGGTTCTACGTGGCCCACAAGCACGGCAAGAAAATTTACAAGATAGACGACCATTTAGCCATGACTATCGCGGGAACTGTTGCAGACGCCCAGAGAACAGTGGACATTTTAGCCGCTAACGCCCAGCTTTATAAGATCAACATGGGGCGTCCAATTCCCGTAAGCTCCGCTGCAAGGCTCGTGGCGAACCTCCTATTTTCGGCGAGATACATCCCCCTTGTCACTCAAGTGTTGGTTGGGGGAGTTGACGAAACAGGCCCCCATGTTTTTTCGCTAGACCCCTTCGGCAGCCTAACAGAGGAGAAATGCGTTGCCACTGGTTCAGGCTCACCGGTAGCCTACGGTGTTCTTGAGGATAAGTTTAAAGACGGCATGACTGTGGAAGAGGCGTTGCCAATAGTTGTTAAGGCTGTTGACGCTGCCATGAAAAGGGATGCCGCCAGCGGAGATAGCTTCAACGTGGCGGTTATAGACACCAACGGTTTTAGGGAGTTAACCGACGAGGAGAAAAAGAAGCTTTTAGCAAAGTAGGGAAGTTGAATTGGCACGTAACTCTGAAAAGGAAAAGGTCGAGATAAGCCAATACATCCTTGAACATGTTCCGAAAGAGGCTGAAGTTACAAGGGTGGAATATGAAGGTTCAATGCTGGCTGTGTATGCTAAAAAACCAGAAATCCTCGTTGAACAAAGCAACCTAATCGCCGACATAGTAAGCGTCATAAGAAAACGCATAGTCGTCCGCTCCGACCCATCGGTGAGGCTGCCGGAAAAAGAAGCTGAAAAAATCGCCAGAGAAATAATACCGCCAGAGGCTGAAGTCACTGACATATGTTTTGATCCAAGCCTCGGTGAAATAATAATTGAAGCCAAAAAGCCTGGAATGGTTATAGGGAAAAACGGCGCGGTTCTTCAAGAAATCATAAAGAGGACAAAGTGGCGCCCCAACATTTTAAGAAGCCCGCCGCTTCGTTCAAAAATTATAGCCCACATGCGCCACTTCCTCCACGCCGAAAGCAAAGAAAGAGAGAGAATTCTCCGCACTTTCGGAGAAAGAATCTTCAGACCCAAAACCTTTGAAGTCGGCGACGTCCGCATAACTCTTCTCGGCGGTGTCCAAGAGGTTGGCAGATCCGCCATCTTGGTTCAAACTAGGGAAAGCAGCATACTGCTTGACTGCGGCATAAACCCCGGTGCTTCAAAACCCTTCGAAGCGTTTCCAAGACTTGACCACCCCGCCTTCGAAATAGACTCTTTGGACGCCGTCGTCATAAGCCACGCCCATCTGGACCACTGCGGTCTTGTGCCATTCCTCTTCAAGTACGGCTATGACGGGCCAGTTTACTGTTCCGCTCCTACATCCAGCTTGATGACGCTTCTCCAACTTGACTATCTGGATGTCGCCAGTAAACAAGGCATTATACCGCCCTACGACCAGAAAGATGTACGAGAATGTGTGCTGCACACAATTCCATTAAGGTATGGTGTTGTAACGGACATAGCTCCTGATGTAAGGCTAACATTGCACAACGCTGGACACATTTTAGGCTCGTCGATAATCCACTTGCACATCGGTGAAGGCTTACACAACATAGTTTACACTGGGGACTATAAGTATGCAAAAACCATGCTTCTGGAAGCAGCGACAGCCGAATTTCCGAGGGTTGAAACAGTCATAACTGAAAGCACTTATGGAGGTCCAGACGACATAATGCCGTCGAGGGTTGAAGCTGAAGAACGTCTAGTGAAAATTGTGAATGAGACGTTGGAGCGGAAGGGCAAAGTTTTGATTCCAGTTCCAGCTGTTGGAAGAGCGCAGGAAATAATGCTTGTTTTGGACGGTTATATGAAACGTGGGCTTATGAAAGAAGCGCCTGTTTTCATTGAAGGCATGATTTCGGAAGCCACTGCCATTCACACGGCTTATCCAGAATATTTGGGGCGGGAGGTTCGCAACAGCATACTTCACGAGGAGGTCAATCCGTTTGAGTCTGACTACTTTACGGTGGTTGAGCATCCAAGCGTTAGACAAAACATCATAGAAGGAGAGCCGTGCATTATAATGGCTACTTCTGGAATGCTTGAAGGCGGTCCAGTAATAGAATACTTCAAAGGCTTAGCTGAAGACGAGAGAAACGTAATAGTCTTTGTGAGCTACCAGATCGAAGGCACTCTTGGAAGACGTGTACAGAAAGGCGTAAACGAAGTTACCATGATGGACAGCGAAGGCAAAATGTCAGTTGTCAAAGTTAAAATGCGTGTTGAATCCATTGAAGGATTTTCAGGACACTCTGATAGGAGGCAAATAATAAACTACATAACACATTTGAAGCCCAGACCTGAAAGAGTTATAGTTTGTCACGGTGAAAGGGCGAAAGTAGTAAACTTATCAAGCTTTATCCAGAAGAAATGTGGAATTCCTGCGGCGGCACCATCAATTATGGAGACTATTAGGCTGCTGTAGAGATTGGCTCGCTTGCCACTTGGGGTCTTTCTCTCCAAATTTTAACGTTAGGTGGGCAAACTACAACTCTTTCCTCGCCTAAACGGGCAATGTCTCCACCCAGCGACTCCACGAATTCGCATAGTTCGTTAACTGCTTTTTTCACGTCTTCTATGCTTTTGTTGGCGAGGGGAGTTATCCTGAGAATCAAAATGTTTCCAGAGCGAACCTCATTTTTAACAGTGTCTAAGTCAGACAAGTCGTGGATCGGCATAGCTTTCAAGAAAGTTTTTCCAAATGTGCCTTTTGCCTCCTCGCTTTTACGTTCCTCAACCTTTTCCTCCCGCTTATACCTACGGAAGAGTTCACTCAATCCTGGCAACTTTCTCCACTCTGTTTAATTTTAACCTCTTTTAAAGGGTTTAAACGTTTCTTTACTTAGCTGTCTTCTTGATTTGAAATATAGATTTAGCCTTTTAAGAGTTTATGAATCTGTGATCTGAATTGTCAGTCAACTATGACTAAAAGCCCATTTCTTTAATGGCTTTCCACAATTTGTCTCCGACGAAATGCAAGTTCTTGACGATAACGCCTTGTCTAATTTCGCTAACTGTGGTGTCATCATAGAGAACCTCACCCACAGCGATAGGTTTTCCATGTTTCTCGTCAACCACGACGACTAAGTCGCTCTTTCTGAACTTTCCTTCAAAACGGACTATTCCAGGAGCCATCACGTTGGCGCCGTTGCAGATATGGCGAACCGCTCCCATGTCGACAACTATTTTTGGCATCGAGGCAAGTGCCTCTTCGAAAACAAGGGTGGGATAGATGTTTTGTCCGACTTTGTAGAGAGAAGGTTTGCCGTTTATTAGAAAGATTTCACAAAAGTTTGTTTCAATTAACTCCATATTCACTTTAGGGCCGAAAACTGTCTCTAAATCCTTTTTCAGCCTTCCTGAAGCCTCTTGCAGTAGGGCTTTAGCCTCCTTCTCCTTGATGAAGTGTCTTTTGCTCTTTTTAGCCATTTGTTTGCTTCTCCCTTTTTAGATAGGTTTAAATGGTAAGCCTAAATATAAAAAGGTGATAAGCCATTAGATGTTGACGTGAGGGCTGTTGAATGAGTGAAATGACGACCGAAATCCTTGAACAAAACCTTGGAAAAATAGTGCTTGTGAAACTTAAGGGTGGAAAAAGCCTTAGAGGGAAGCTGAAAGGTTTCGACCAACATTTAAACTTGGTTCTTGAAGAAACAGAGGATACCACAGACGCTGAGAACGTTAAAAAACTCGGCTTAATCATAGTTCGCGGAGACAACGTTGTGTTAATATCTCCACCACCAAGGTGAAAACATATTGGGAAAGGGAACACCGTCGTTTGGCAAACGTGCTGGCAAAACATTACATATACGATGTAGAAGATGTGGAAGAAGAGCCTACAATGTTAAAAAGAAGCGTTGTGCTGCTTGTGGCTATGGCGAAACAACAACCGTCAGGCGGTTTTCTTGGCAGACCAAAAATCTTAACAGGGAAAGAATCCGCTGAGAAGCTTGTCCTAAAAGTTATTATTGAAGTACCCTTTGTCAATTCTGACGAAAATTAATGGTCCTTTGCTTCGAGTTAATTCTCTGGCTCTACGCAGGGTTCTGTTGACCAAATTTAGTACTTGTTCCCTCTCTGTTGCATATCTCCTTTTATTCTCGCCCAACTCCATCTTCAATAGATTTTCAGCTAGGATTGAGGTGCCGCAAATTTCGCCGTTTCTGATAAGTGTGGAGATCACAATTTCCTGCATTTCCTTTTTGTTAGGTAGTCTTCTCCATAATGGTTCAGCGTTGTTTAGAATTTTTGTTACTTTATCCCATCTTTTTTCGTCATCGTTACCTATAAGCAGTTTCACTCGTTCATTCCATTTTTTGAGCCATATATTTGTCCAGAGGTCTATGAACTCTTCAAGTTCCTTTGGCTCTTTTTGGTAAAACTCTTCAAGTTTGTCTACCAACTCCCATTCGTTCGCCTCTTTGCCTACCAAGTTCCAATGTACTTTAAGGTAGTTTGTCAAGTCTTGGCATGCTATTTGCAGAACCTTTCGGTCTGCACCGAAAAGATTCAGCATTGGATTTTTGTTTTTAAGTTTTTCAGACAGTAGCATTTCAATGAAATTCATTGTTTTCGAAGCCCTCTCCCAACTATCTACTACCCTAAAGCTTTAATTAAGCTTTATTTATGGTTGCTTCTATAAGATTCTTAAGTAGCTTTCAGCCATATTGCCAGTTCTGTAATATTCCAGATTTATCCAAAACTAGCCTAAAACATGCAGAAGCTCGTTCACGTTTTTAATGATTAAGTCTGGCTTTTCCCTTGCAAGTTCTTCCATCGAAAATATTCCGGATAAAACTGCCACTGTTTTGGCTCCAGCGTTTTTCCCAGCTCTTATGTCGCATATGGAGTCGCCGACAACAGCGCATTCATCTACATCAACGCCGAGCTTTTCTGCACACGTTGTTATGGCTTTTGGAGAGGGTTTTGGGAAAGGAGTATCCAAAGCCGTCACTATGCAGTGGAAATATTTAGCTATGCCTAGTTTCTCCAGTTCTTTTTCAATTTTTTCTCTTGAAACGTGGCGCATTGTGAGGAGGGCAAGCTTAACCTTTTTCGAGAGCTCTTCAAGGGTTTTTGGAACATTGGGCAGAAGCTTTGTTTTATCCTCTGTTATGGAATAATAAGTTTTCAAATATATATCCAGAAATTTTTGAGCGTCTGTTTTTCCAATCAAATCGTTTATTGGCTGATTCTGTTCCAGCCTTTTCGGTATTTCCAAGGCAATGGCTAAGTTGAAGTTTTTAAGCCCAAGAGTTTCCCAGGTCCTTTTTAAGGCTTCGGCATAGGCTTCTCTTGAGTCCACTATTGTTCCGTCAAGGTCTATCAGTACGCCTTTAACTTTCAATTTCACCTTTGTCGCCTCCGACATGTGTGTTCGGTGCAAGCAGCCCTGTGTGACTTTCGTTCAAGCTATGTCTTTTCGATAAGTTTTTATTTGTGCTTTATTGTCTAAAGGTATCCCACCGAAAAAAGTATGTTAAACTGAGGCTATGGCGGGCTATGGTTAGAAAAGCGCGAATCCGCTTGACGAGTACAGATTACAAGAAGCTGGAAGAGGTATGCCAGGAACTGAAAGCTATCGCCGAAAAAACAGGAGTGAAGATGGTTGGGCCTGTTCCGCTTCCAACCAAAAGGCTTAGGGTTCCAGTTTTGAAGTCGCCGTGCGGCGAGGGTACTTCCACATGGGACCGGTGGGAGCTGCGTATTCACAAGCGCCTGATAGATATTGATGCTGAAGAGCGTGCTATGAGGCGGATTATGCGAATTCGTGTTCCAGAAGAGGTTCACGTCACAATCGAACTTATCTAGAAAGGTAGATGCATGTAGGTTAGAATTGTTAAGGCAAGGCTTGTTGTAAAGGCTAATGCCCAAACGCTCTTGTTCCACGTGAAAACCTTGTAACCGTCTAAAATTCCAAAAGGAATTAGATTGAATAAGGCAATCCAAGCGTTTATGGCGGACGCATAAATCAAAGCTGGCTGTCTAACTATAAAGAACGCTCCAGCCAACACTGTGGATAACGCTATGTTTGTGGTGGGTCCAACTGCGGATATCTTTCCAACACTTTCTCTGCTGGTTGACCCGAAAATCACAACAGCCCCGGGGGATATTATCTTAAACGGTGAAATAATGGATATTGCCGTCAGCATTAGGCCAGTGAGTATGAGCCTAAACTCTGCCCAAAGTCCCTCTTTTTGAGCTGCAAACTTGTGGGCTAGCTCATGGGCTAAGAACGAGACAGCTACTGTTAGGGCGATGACGGTCAGCATGAGGGGTCCGCCGAGCTTGGCGTAAATTTCCCGTGAAAGTCCAAATGAGAATCCTATGCCAGCGACTAGGAGAGCGGCTATGGCGAGGTGAGTGATTTCCTTGCTGCTGAAGCGGAGTCTTCTTTTTTGCTCAACTGGAATGTAATACGTCGCAGTATATTCATATTGGCTTCCTGCCCGCAATGGTTTCGGCTGGATTGGTATCAGCGTGTTTTCTCTTGACGGGCTGCGGGCTAGTTCCAGCCTTGGGCAGTCATGGTTTTCTGGTAGGCGGTGTTCTGTGCAGAAGTATCCTCCACAGTATGGGCACCTGAAGGGTAGGAACGTTTCTTTGCCGCATTTTTGACATTCCATCTTGTGGCATCCTACGTGTTGCTTGAATCAACTCTGCTTTGTTCTTATATGTTTCTGTCAGTAAAGCCGTTAAAACGTTAATAGGGTTTACTCTGCTATTGTAAGTTGGGTTCAGCGTGGCTGAGGTGAAAAATGGTTGAAGGCTTTCAGCTTTGTCCATGCTGCAGATTTACATTTGGGCTATTCGCAGTATGGGCTTGAAGCCAGAAGGGAGGATTTTGATATGGCTTTCAGCGAACTTGTTGACAAAACGTTAGAGCTAAAGCCAAAGTTCATGATTATCGCTGGAGACCTTTTCCACAACGCCCGTCCATCAAACGTTACGCTGGAAAACGCCATCAAGAACTTTAGCAGGTTGCGGGAGGCTGGCATTCCAGTGCTGGTTGTGGATGGTTCGCATGATTCGGCGCCTAACGTGGTTACAAGCACCATTTTAAACCCCTTAGACAGCGCTGGTCTGATTCATTTTCTCCCAAGGCATGAGGGGGCTTGTTGGCGGATGCCGGAGTGCTGCTACGTTTACGGAGTGCCAAACTTTAGAACTCGCCGTAAAACCGAGGAGATGCTTCCAGCCTTCATGGATAAAAATAAGCCGACTCTGGATCCGTCGCTTTTCAACATTTTCGTTTTTCATATGGCTTTGGAACTTTCAGACCTTAACCCGCCATACATGGAGGCTGAGGCTCCACCGGAACTTATACCGGAAGGCTTCAATTATTATGCTGCTGGCCACGTGCACGCGCCTTATGTTGGCAAGTTTAAGACTGGCTTGTTGGTTTATCCGGGAAGCACAGAAACCATAAACTATGATGAAGCTAAAAACGAGAAAGGCTTCTATTACGTTGAGGTAAATGACAAGGGCGAAGCTTCACCTCAATTTATAAAGCTTGAGTCTCCACGTAAATTCGTTGTTTTGGAGAATGATTTCACCGGTTTTACAGCTTCGAAAATCACTGAGCTTGCAGTGCAGCTTGTGAAGAACGCCGATCAGGAAGGCGCGGTTCTGGTGCCCGTGTTGAAGGGTGTTTTGCCAGCGGAAGCTAGTCGCGCCGACGTGGATATAGCCCAAATTAGAAGTGCAGCTGAAAAGGCTTTGCTTGTTCATCCGGTTATACTTCTCCGTGAAAGCGAGGTTCCAGAGGCTGTTGTTCGCTCCATATTCGAAAGTGAAATCAAGGACTTGAAAACGAAGAGCTTCGAATATTTCATGCAGATTTTCGCCGAACGCTACAGTC